>Ga0078972_1000195_pt1 | contig 250435 bp, 279 predicted proteins | sample YelNatPaOPGAMG01_FD_67568 | JGI IMG/M metagenome (GOLD analysis project Ga0078972, IMG submission 67568) | Hot spring thermophilic microbial communities from Obsidian Pool, Yellowstone National Park, USA - OP-RAMG-01 (SPADES assembly) (version 2) | ecosystem: Environmental > Aquatic > Thermal... | reverse complement strand
CTGTCTTGTCATGTTCAACGATTTCTGATAAGCCTCCTGTATCTGATACTACTACTGGAACCTTTGCTGCCATGGCTTCTAAGGCTACTATTCCAAAGGGCTCATAAAGAGAAGGAAAAACTGCAACGTCACTCGCTTTGTAAATCGATACCAGCATGCTCTCATCCACAAAACCAGTGAAGAAAACGTGATCAGAAACACCGAAGTCCCAAGCCTCTTTTGACAGGTACTCTCTCATCCCTCCCTCACCAACGATTACAAACTTCACGTTTGGCAATACATCTAACACCTTCGGAACTGCACCAATCAGTACATGGACCCCTTTCTCATGAACCAGCCTTCCAACATATACAACCATCTTTTCATTAGGCTCGGCATATCGCCTCTTAACAGCTTGGGCATCAATTTTGATGTCAAATTTAGAAACGTTTACTCCATTCCGAATCACGGAGATTTTTTCTCTTGGAAAGTTAAATGTTTCAGAAATCTGATTTGCCATATAGTTACTACAGCAGATCACCCTTGAGCTTTCATTGATAAGGCGTCTCTCCACTTCGTTTATAGTCATCTGGTAGTCGCTGTGAATTCCCCCTCTTCGACCAGTCTCTGTAGAATGCATAGTAGACACCAAAGGTTTTCCATAAAAGTCCTTCAACCTAATCGCTGCATCAGCAACGAGCCAGTCGTGAGCGTGAATAAGATCGACTTTTCCATAATGCGCATCTATTACATCCATGGCTCTCTGAATCATGTTTTGATTCATTGAGAAGACCCATGAGAGAAAGCTGTAGGCGGGGATTTTGTACGAATCAAAACGGTATACGCAGACTCCTTGAATTTCTTCGTATTCTGGTGCTCCTGGGAAGTCACAAGTCACTACGTGTACGCTCATACCCTTCTGCGCTAAGGCTAAGGATAGATCGTTAACGTGGGATGATATTCCGCCTACGATTCTAGGTGGGAACTCCCAAGAGAGCATAAGAACGCTAAAGTCATCTGTGACCATTCATACCAGCTTTTGAATGTATTCACACTTCTGAGTATATATTTCTTCCATAAAAGTTATTTGGCTGTTACACCCCGTAACTACGGATGCTGGGGATGAAAAGAGTTGAGTGAGAAAGATTATCGGCTTTCTGAGAGAATCCTTCTGATCTTGCACAATCTAGGTGCTACGAGTCGAGAGAAGGCAAAGAAATCTGACGAATTGGCGCAGATTCTTCAAACCGATGTAAATGAAGTAAATCAAATCATGAATAAGTATCAGTCTGAGGGATACACCATAAGCCTCACTGATAATGATGGAAACATAAGACACTATTTGACAGGCAATGGAATAATTAGGGTTTGCTCACTTTTCACTTGATTGAGGATTTACCTTGCGCGTCATAATCTTCACATGGGAATTCCCACCTAGAATCGTTGGACAGCTTTCTCATTATGTGAACAAACTTGCAATTGACCTCGTGAAAAAGAGCGTTGACACATACGTTATTACATATCATGACTCTTGGATAGGTTACCATCAAGGAGCAGACGGAGTCAAAGCTTACAGGGTTTCAAATCCTGTTAAATCTCAGATAAACATTCTCACATGGACTCTTAACCTAAATCAGGAGGTTGAACGGGTTGCTGCCGATATTTACTACTTGGCCAAACATGAAGTTGATCTTATTGATGTATGTGATTGGCATTTCATTCCAGCTGCAGTGAGCTTAAAGAGAGGGTTAGGAATCCCGTTTGTCTTCTCTATAGACAGTCTTGAAGATCATAGGTCTCGTGGCTCTAGTGCTCCTTTGAGTCTTTCAATAAAAGGTCTAGAACTGTTGGGCGTCGATGAAGCTGAGAGAGTTTTGGTCAAATCAGAGTGGATGAAAGAAGAGGTGAGACGAATTTATAAAACGCCCCTTGAAAAGATAGATATCGTTTCACCCCATTCGCCAGCCTGGATCGACGAGATTCTTATAGCCTATAGAAAAGCACTAGGTATCTCTCCAAATCTAGCATCTTAAGCTTGGATTAGAGTGATTTTCAGTTGAACCGTCAACTTCGAGTCGTAATGCTTTCTTGGGAATTTCCACCTCGAACAGTTGGAGGAATCTCTCCCCATGTCTACAATTTGTCCAGTCACTTAGCCCGTATGGGAATGGATATTTACGTAGTGACTTGTGACTTCCCAGGAGCACCAGAATACGAAGAAGTGAACGGTGTCCATGTTATTCGAGTGGATTCATACAAGACTCCTTCCCCAGACTTCGCCACATGGGACTATCTGATGAACGTAAACATGCAAAAGGATACTGCGACCCTTATCAGCAATTTAAATGGAAAAGTCGATCTTATTCACGCTCACGACTGGCTCGTAGCCAATGCAGCAATAGGACTAAAACACATCTTTAGGATTCCTTTATTGGCTACTATACATTCCACTGAGGTAGGGAGAAGAAACGGTCTTCACACAAATTATGAGAGGATGATCCATGAAACAGAGGCATGGCTTGCACATGAGGCTTGGAAAGTTGTGTGTTGCAGTCAATATATGGTTTCTCACACAAGGTGGGCATTTGGACTGCCGGAAGACAAGGTGGTGATGATTCCGAACGGTGTCAACGCAGACGCGTTTAAGCAAGAATTTAATAAGCAAGAGTTTAGAAGCAAATATGCAGAGCCTGATGAAAAGATCATCCTCTTTGTGGGACGCCTTGTTAATGAGAAAGGGGTCCATGTACTGATCAATGCCATGCCCAAGGTTTTGGATAGAGTAAACGCAAAGCTTGTAATCGTTGGTGAGGGAGGGATGAAAGACTTCCTCAAGGCTCAAGTTAACAATATGAAGTTGGCTCACAAAATCTTTTTCACTGGTTTTCTAGACGAGCAGAGCGTAAGATTTCTTTACCAATGCGCTGATGTCTGTGTGGTTCCTTCTCTTTATGAGCCCTTTGGAATAGTAGCCTTAGAAGCCATGGCAGCAAAGGTTCCAGTAGTAGTATCAGATACAGGAGGCTTATCAGAAATCGTTGAACATGACAAGACAGGAGTGAAAGTATATCCTGACAATTCTGATTCAGTGGCTTGGGGAATTCTAAAAGTGCTTAAAGATCAAGCCTTTGCAAACAAGATTCGAGAAAATGCCTATCAAAATGTTATTGAAAATTATAATTGGAACAAAATCGCAGAGGAAACAATAAAGGTGTATCGTGAAGTTGTAACTTTGGCTCAACCGAAAATAGTTACAAAGTCCAAGGTAGAGTTCCCTTCTTTTAAATTTGATAGTTATTCCGAAGAGTTTAGAATTCTCCTTTCCTTATACACCCTTGGAGCCATTGATAGCGAACATGCAAGGTCGGCTGAGGAACTGTCTAGCATGCTGAAAATAAAGGTTAAGGAAATCATAAGATTACTTCAAAAACTAATAGGCTTTGGATATATCGAGACTTCTAGAAATCGCCTGAAAAGACTGAGGTATCACCTTACCAAATTTGGGATAATAAAAGCATGTTCACTTTTTTCTTGATAGTCAAAAACATTGCATTACTGTTTGAGCCAACTTTTTAATCTCTGTAAAATGATGGTTGGAAACCTGAAACAAATCCTGTCTAAGTTTCTCACCTCGAACCCCTGAAACTTGAACCTCCCTAAACTTCTGAGCTAACTTTTCATCTCTCAGTGAGAAAGCTGCCCACTTTTCAAAGTCTCCTCTTCGATTATGAAACTCGATAGACTTTATGTCAACCCTTTGAAGAGCATCACTTAATCCTGCAAGACTCCAGACCTTAACTCCAGTGAAGTCTTCCTCTTTCGAGCCTGTGTAAAAGAGGAAAGGCTCATTCGCAGCAATAATATATGATCTTATCCTTGACTCGAAATCGAGGATGGCGCCTTGGGCAGTGACAAAAGCATCTATTGGAGAGTCGTAAGGGTTAAAATAAGTGTGAACCTCACCTGGCGCCCCACCAGCCGTAAACATATAGTAAAGGTGATCACTGGCTAGAAGATATCTCCAGATCTTTAGAAACTCTTCATCTTTAGATTCCTTGACTAGTGGCTCTAGTTCCTTTGTTATAGTGTAGTACGCCCACTGCATTGTATTTCCAAGCCAGCAACTTGTGTCTCGTTCAATGTCAGCCCAAGAGACCGTGCCACCGAGTTCAGGAACATCAACTTCTCCAACAGCCTTATACTTGCTCAGAACCTCTGAGGGTGTTGCCATTTGGAGATTTTCCCACTTCAGAATTTCCCTCGGTAAATGTCTTAAGAAATCATGTATCCCAGTTTCTGGCCAATGATGTTCACCAAAGGTTTCATAGTCTGGAAAGATGTTGATGCACTGACCTTGAGTTGCTGCCAACCAAGTAGCATATTTTTCAGCCGTCAGAGGCCACTCACTCCACTGTCTATCTGAGAATCTAAAACCGATGTCATCTGTGAGTTTGTAGTTTCTTAAGAGAACCTTGATCTTCTCACAATTCTTTGCTTTGTACACATAGTTCGGTGACCTGCCCTTAAGGACTCTCTCAACTCCCTCAGTGAAGACTCCAATGTAGCCCATTTTCTCCACGACTTTGGCTATAGCGTTATTGTAAAGGAGTTCTGTGTTCTCAAAAGTTAGTGGTTCAGCGTTAAGAAGGTCTTTCATCAATTGTCTGTGCATCCTAATCTGCTCGACGAATTCATCCCTAACTGGGTATAATCCCGTTAGAGAATGGTAGTAGGTCTGGTCTAGAAACTCAACACATCTAGTTTCGCTCAGTTGTTTAAACGACTCCAAAAGATCTGGACTGTAAGCTTCACACTGTTCAAGAAAGATTCCAGATATACTGAAGGACATCTTGATCTTTTTCTTTTCTCTTTTGAATTCATCGATAAGTTGAAGCAAGATTTTGTTGGATGGGAAGTAGCATTTCATACAAGCCCGTTCAAATATCTCCCTATTCTTGGCTTTGTCAAAATAAAAATCAAACAATTCTCCTTTACGTAAGCGGCGGAACATATTCCTCTCCCAGAAGAAACCTTTCTTGATCCTGATGGGCTGGTGAACCTCAAATACAAAAACCACGTCAGTCAATCCTAGCACCTATCTTTACTATATTTGGTGAGTAGAGTTTCTTTAAGCTTTAGGTCGCTATAACAAATAGTGCATTGGGTAATCTCTAATCACAGTTTTAATCTTCATCTACCTGCCGAGAAAGTAGAATTTCAACCTATTCCACAAATAGTTTCTTAGACCTATCTTCTAAGCTCGTTCCTAAAGGTATCCGAGCTCCTTTGTGGCTATTACAAACATAGAATGGCTCCAACAAAGAGGACTGACTGAAACTTGGAGATCATTCTCAAAGATCTGTTCTGGAATGAATTTTTGCACTCTGTCCAACACCCAGTTGTAGTATTGAAGAGCTTTCTCCTTGTGGCCTAATCTTGCATAGTATATGCTCAGCCAAAAGTTGAGGAGGGGCCAGGCTCCAGCGCCCTTCTTTCGGTGCATGGTTTTGTAGATCCAACCATCATACTCATCATGTTCATACCTATGAAGCCCTCCATTCATGACAAGCTTCCTCTCCATCTCCTCTACACTTGCAACGATTCTTTCGTCATTGGGTGGGAACACTTCAAAGGGATAGACTAGCCCCAGCATTGAAGCGTCTATTCTTTTGTCACTGAGCTTTCCATAACTCCTAAAGAAATAACCTTCATAATGCTTCTCAAGTCTTTCCCGCATCTGCTTAGCTACAGTCATCCATTTTTCGTTGGGCATGAAAATATTCGCGCATTCTAATCCCTTTATGCACGCAGCGAGGGAATAAGTGAAGTTTTCTTCTAAGTCGGGAAAGGTGAACCTTTCTTCCCAGAGGTCATTGGTGACCTCATCAAAATAGTTTCCTTTCCATTTTTTGCAGATTCCATCAGCCGCCATGCAAATTAGTTTCTCGTATTTAGATACTTTTTTTAAATCATCTTTGAGGTGATGCCAAATAGCCCACAAAAAAGACCCTGTCTGATCTGGCTGAAAACTTCCAGATACCTTCAAACCATTAACAAAATAATTCTGATGAAATACTCCGGTATCTCGAAAATCCTCTGCCCTATTAATACACCAATCAAAAAACCTCTCTTGAATGTTCTTGATTCCAAGGATGTCTGCAGCCACACAGGCAAAGGAAGCATCCCTAGGCCAAACGTAAGTATAGTATTTCGCGTCTTTTGCGAAATATTCTTTGAAGCAATTAGCAGCTACAATAGCGCCGTTTTCTAAGGCGCAGTCCAAGATTACTTGTCTACTGGTTTCTATCAGTCTCCTAACTCTCATATTCAAGTTATCACTCACCTTACCATTTTTTGCTTCATCAAAATCTTCGTTCAAAAATAACTGATAAATCTATCGCAACTAATATCTTGTCAAAATTCTTATATGTTCTTTGTTATCTAAGTATTCAGCATAAAAAATTTGGAGATAACTTTATAAATTTTTCAACGAGAAATTTTTCTGTGAAAGAAAGTACTGTTGTTTACGTTACACTCGAGACAGACTTAACAGAGGGGGGCGGTATTGGTGGGCTAGGCGTTTTAACTTCTGACGTTTTTCATGAGGCAAGAAGGAGAAACTCACCTTTTTATCTATTTTCACCTCTCTACCCAGTAAAATTACATCAAAAAATTAATAATGGCTATGTAGAAATGGAAAGAATAAAAATCAACCATAATTCTTTGAAGAAAATTGATAGCTTCAGGTTGGATACCAAATGGTATCCTGTTGAAGTATCTGTTTATCTTCACGAGCTTAGCATAGAAAATACTAGAAGCTATTTTATTGAGATGGCTCCAACTGAAGGAAATGGTTGGTTAAAAGAATTAGAACTTTATAATGAAAAGGATGAAGGACAGCAAGTATTTGTTAGATATACATTCGCAAGGTCTATAGCAAGATTCTTGAAGAGGAATTGTATATCACCAAGATTATATCACTTGAACGAAAGTGATACAGCCTTTCTAATTCTGGCAGTCGAAGAAGAAGATATGAGGGGTAGATTCATCGGAAATACACACACCTCAACTACACGGTCACAAAAGATTCAGAAAAGAAATTTGTGAATGTCTAATAGAAGACAAATCTTTAGAGAAGCTAAAAGTAGGAGAAGAGGAGTATGGAGATATGAAATTCATAAACTTTGGAAGAATACTGGCATATTACAGCGAAAAATTATGTTGTGTTTCAGAACTACATGAAAGAGTGACAAAAGAATGCCTTTATCCTGAATTCAAAGAAAAGATAACTTCGGTAACAAATGGCATCAGCCTTGACTGGATTAGCCCTCATCTACAAAACTTGTTTAACCAATATATTATAGGTTGGGAAAATAATGGTGATCTATTGAAGAACCTAGATGCAATTCCTGACAGTAAACTTCTGGAAGCTCACCATCTTAGTAAAAAAGAACTCTCTGAACAATTTCTTGAATGGAAGAAAAGGCAGGAAGTTGTTTCTAATTTCGATGAGATCAACATTGACAATACCATATTTACATGCGCCAAAAGGTTAACTGAGTACAAGAGGCTAGATCATTTTCTAAAGCTCATCGATTTTTTTCCTGAAGCGACTTTTGTTTTTGCTGGTAGACCGATAAGAGAATGGGGAGATAAATTCCTCAAAAGTTTGATCGATACTATAAAAAATTCTGAAACATCCATAGCTTATGTTTTAAATCATGATAGAGAAAAGGCGAGATATATAGTGGCTGGTTCTGATGTAGGGGTAAACATACCAGTATCGACTAGTGAGGCAAGCGGTACGAGTTGGATGAAGACGATTGTCAATGGGAATATTTTAGTCTCCACGCCAGCTGGAAGTGTACCTGAAGTAATAACCGATGGCAAGAACGGACTCATAGTGTGTGACGACCTGTCTAATTTAAGGGAGAAATTAGAAGAGGCTGCAAGTTTTACAAGAAATGGTGAATACGCTGAATGGATTAGAAACTCAATTTCTTCTTCTTGCTTTGTCTTAGCTCCTCGAATGTTTGATGATTATATATCAAAACTTTACAGTTGAAATCAGTAACGGATGCATGATAAGAAGTATGGCTGTTGGTATTGAATCTCCAAAGACTTTCTTTATCACAAATCCTATTACCTTTTTACATGTTAAAAATTCTCAAAAATGGGGTGGGGAATGGCTTAACCCACCCCCGACCGAGGCTGCTGAGGCTGCTTCTCTTGAACCAAAGTTCGGCTGTGTGGATGGATAATCCATCCTATCAAAAAAGGCTTTATAAATATTACGAATTATAAAGAAAAATTGACCTTCCTCAAACCGCAAAAAGATTAACACCAATGCTTTAATCAAGAATAAAGCCTATTTTTATTAAAGTTCATTTTTTAATAGGCGCGTTAAGATGCAAAGAAGATGTTCAGAAGAGTTCGACCTTGAGCAGATAGACATAGCCCCTACTATCTCTAAAATAATGGATATAACTTTCCAGTCTGATGGAAAGCCAATAGAAGAAATCGTTGCTTATGGAAAAAATTGTAATAAAATATTATTACTCATCATAGACGCTTTTGGATACTCACATTACATAAGATCAAAAGACTTCTTTCAAAACATAAGCAAGATGAGTAATAATGGAAGATTCTATAGATGCAAAGCAAACGCTGACAGGACTACGCCTGCAATAGCCTCGATTCTCTGTGGAAGAAAGCCTGAAGTGCATAGGATTTACAGTACAGGAGATGTCTACAAAAGCCACTTTAAATCAATACTTGAGACTGCGTCTGAACAAGGCATCAAATCAGCTATAATCATGGAAGAAAAGGGTGCATTAACTTTTGAAAAACGCATAGATGCTGTCAAATTTGTGAAGGAAAGAGAGAATATTATTGAGTTCGACGATATTGCTAAGGAAGCTACCATAGAAGCAATAAAAGAAGGATGCAAGCTGACTGTTACGCACTTAAGGTCTCTTGATAAGCTGGGCTACACTCTTAAAGCTATTAGGCATGTTGATAAGAATGTATTAGAGATTGCCAAGGCTTATGGCACTAATGGCTTGATAATGCTCTGTGGAGACCATCCACCCCACGAATCTAAGGAGTATCTAGTGCCCTTTATAGTAAGTAAAGTTGTTTAAACTATGGGTGATTGCTTCAGTTCATTTCTCCTATCAAGAATGGAAAATTTTGCTATTAGACCTTTTCGAAATCTTTTTTCGTGGCACCACAAGTCGGGCAAACCCAATTTTCAGGCAGATCTTCGAAGGGAATCCCAGGCGGTATTCCGTTCTCAGGGTCGCCTCTCTCAGGGTCGTATATGTAGCCACAAACAACGCATTTCCACTTTGAAAAACTTTTGTAATGAACTTTCTCAATTTCATCAACTATCTTCTCATATTTTTCGTGTATCATTCTTCTATCAAAATCTAAAAATTCTTGAACCATGCTTTCTTGCTCTTGCTTTGTGAAATATTCCATACATGGGAAAAAGAATCTCTTATCTTCTTTCTCGATATGCTTGGAATAAAGTTCAACCAAATCTTTTAACAACTTATGAATGTTCTTTAACGATTCAGCATTACCTGCAGTATAACTCTCCTTGGCCTTTTCAAGGTTGCCTACTGTATTTCTTGCATAAACATGCTCTTGAATCAATTCTTGCATTATCCTATTATGGTCAACAGACATTTTCTTTTTTGCGAGATCCCTAAAAAGAATATCTTCTTCCTTACCATGATGGCGTCTGTCAGCATACATTCTAAGAAAGTCTATTGCAATGTCAATAAAATTTGAATCTACCTTATTTGTTTCACTTATTCTACTTAATTCTACCTTCATCAGTTTAATCATGCGTTCAATCAGTCTATGCTCTTTCATCAAAAGGCCAATGGGCAGCAAGTTCAGACCTCGACAACGCTTCAGAGAAACTTACATAAAACTCTGTTGTATGCCTCGATAAAATCTTGTGCAAACCTGTCAGCATACTTCTCAGTACCTCTATGCTTATTATCGAAGTTTCTTAGATGGTGGTAAAACTCATGCAAAATTGTAAAGGGATCGTAAAGATACTCTCGCTTAGCAGCCAAGATTTCTTTTCTTTTTCCTGAATAAGCCGCTCTGACCCTTTTCGAGCAACCTTTGAACACCCCTACTCCAATCTTAGGCTCATCAACATGAAAATATCTACTAAGAATCGCTATAGCTTTCTCAGGCTGATAATTTAGTATGGTCGCTACGATCATTGCTTTAAAATGGTCGTCGGATTCTGAGGCCATGGAAAATGACAACTGCACCTGATATTTTAGTCTATACTGTTAAATTGATGGCTCTTAATTCGCACAAAAATCTTTCGGTAGGTTCACAGACTCTCTTCGTTTCCATATTCCATGACAAATTGGAGCAAAAATATTCAAGAATAAAGATATAATCGTGACTAAGAAGTTCTGTTAATGATACGAAGATATGTGAATTTTTTAAAGTATAATTTTATTATTCGACTACGATCATGGTCAAGGTGGATCTGACATGAGGCAATCGGCGAATCTTCCAAGTCAGGACTTCTTTGAGCTTTTCTGTTGATCCAGCCTGAATCTTGACTACTGTATCATAGACACCGTAGACTCGATGGGCTTCTAAGACACCCTCTACCTTCTTCAATTCCTTAAGCAAATCTTCTTCAGAGCCAGGCTCAACGTTGATAAGAACGAAAGCTGTGGTCATTTTCTCACCTATTATATGAAAACATGATATTAAAAAATGTTGCCATAAATATGAGGTTGATAAAATAATCAGCAAGTTTAAATAAGTTCTGAAGAATCTGAAAGAAAGGTTTAATTCTTACATATCTATTGTTTTTTGGGGATAAGTTTGGTAAGCCTTCCAGAAAATGTGATGAAGGTCATAAATGATCCAAAAGCATCAAAAGTCCTTGCAACAAAAACTCCTTTAGGAGTTATACATGCGATTCATGTAGGATCTATAATCGCTCCTAACCCTAACACAATAGCCTTCGCTGCTGTGCTCATGAAGGAAACTAGCAAAAACCTTGAAGAGATGAAGAGAAAAGGTGAGTTGGCTTCTATTCTTGTGATCTTAGGAATGGAAGCCTATCAGATTAGAGTAAATATAAAGAGCTATGAGACTTCAGGCCCTATCTATGAAAAGCTAAGCGAAGAAATCAAGAAACTAGGTCTAAAGGTGAGGGGCGTTTGGATTACGGAACCTGCTGAAATCTGGAATCAAAGCGCATCCTACGAAGCAGGCAAAAGAATCGCCTAAACTTACTTTTGTTGCAAATTAGAACGTATATTGCCCTACTTAGAGTACCAAATATTTATAGCGTTCACATTTAAATAACACCCAGATAAGTTATAAAGCCACGAGGAGGCTGAACAGAGGAGTCACTCCAGAAATACTTGATGAACTAGAAACTTACTAAAATAAAAAGGTGTGATTAGTTCTTTGAATACTCAACCATCATTTAAAGAAAAGAAAGATGCCCTTACCATCGTCAAGTTTGGTGGAGGAGTCATAAAGCCCTACGGAGAAGGCATTCCCGATATAGTGGAAAGAGTTAGAGAGATAAGGCAAAAAGATGGCAAAGGTCCAGTTGTAGTAGTGTCTGCACCAAAGGGGGTTACAGACCTTGCCATAGACATAGGAGAAGACTGCGCCAAAACGGGTTTTATCAGCAACAAATCTGTCAAGTTAAAGCATCCTTATGAGAGAATTAGAAACTCATACATTAAGGAATTTCATAAAGGCGCTTTCAACGATGAATTGAACAGATGCTTCGAGGAAGTGGATGGAGCATTAGAGCAAGTAGCAAGGAATAAGGAATTTGAGGGCGGGAATAGGGCTATTGTCTTGGCTTATAGTGGTGAACTTTTAATGGCAAAAACCATGGACTTTGTTTTAAGAAGTAATGGCATAGACTCTTTGAGCGTGCCTTTTAAAGAATGGCCCATTATTACTGATAGGAGTTTCGAGGGAGCTACTTTCTTACTTGATGAGTCCAAAAGAGAATCTAAGCATTTGATAGAATACATCGATGATGGTAAGGTTCCTATCGTTGGTGGTTTTATAGGCAAGACCATCTATGGAAGAGAAACTACATATGAGAGGGGAGGTTCTGATAGAACCGCTGTCGATCTTGGAATAGTTTTGTCTCATGTTTATAATGTAACTGTTGACTTTGAGAAAGATAGCATGGTTATGAGTGCCAACCCAAAGGTAAAAGGCATAAGCAAAAACGAATTGGATCCAGTTTGGAGTCTATCATATAATGAGGCTACCCTTGGTGCGCAATACGGTATGGACATAGTTGACTATGTTGCTTTAATGGACATACAGCATGCAAATTTGAATCTACTACTTACAGTAACTGACATAAAAGACCCAAAGAGATTTACGAAAATACAAAGAGAAGCATCACATGAAGATAGCAACCCCATAAAAATAGTAACTGGCAAGAAGGATTGTATCATTCTGAAGATAAGAGAAAGAAATAAGCTGTCTTTAAGGGATTATTTGGGGAAGAATAGAAGGTTCGAAGGCTTTACTGAATTAAGACCTTACAAAAAGGATGATGAATGGGTATCCAAACTATTGTTTCTCGATGGGGAATTCTTCAGAAAGAATGAAGAGATAATAAGAAGATACGATGAATCATCTGAAGTTGAGCGTGACTTAGGAGCCATTACGCTGATAGGGGATGAGATGTATAGAGTGCCAGACGTTTCTGCTGAAGTCCAAAGCGCCATAAAAGGATACGGAATCAACATTGAGAATGCTGACGCCCAAAAGGAGACTTCTAGCATACTTATCATAGTCAAGGAAGAGCATGTAGAAAAATGTATAAGTTTGATTCATAAGAGAAGAGCAGAGTTGAACGTAAAAGCAAACAAGAACAAATTCTAGACGATCTTTTAAGAATCTTTTTGTTATTCAATTCTACTTAGTTTTCTTTTCCGAAGTATAGGAATACGATTCCCATTAACCAATACATTATAAACAATATTTCTCTTACTATTTTGGTAAAGGATAAAAAGGTGAAATAACTGAAGGTTGAACTGGTAACAATTTAGGTGAAAAATTAGATGGGAACAATTTTGTTAAAACTTAAGACCAAAGTGGAAAGACCTCTTGACGCTTCCGTTATAAGCCCTGATGTCTTTGCAGGAAAGTCTCTAAAAGAAATAGAGAGCTTAGAGCTATGGAGGGGAAACAAGAAGATAAAATTGGGAGAAGTCTTCGATGTTTCAGGAGAATCAGGTCAAAAACCTGAGGAGATTACGATAAAAATAGAAGGCGATCTATCAAAGGCTAGGAGAATAGGCAAGCAGATGACTTCTGGCAAGATAATCGTAAATGGAAACGCTGGTTTTTACGTAGGGGATAGCATGAAAGGTGGAGAGATTCATGTTCATGGCAATGTTGACTCTTGGCTTGGTTTTGAGATGAAAGGGGGGAACATAGAGGTTGATGGTGATGCAGGAGACTTCATAGGCTCAGCTTATAGAGGCTCAAAAAATGGAATGAGCGGGGGCACTATCATCGTAAAGGGAAATGCTGGGAGTGAAATCGGTTGCTTTATGAAGGATGGTCTAATAAGAATAGGGGGAGATGTAGGATTATATGCAGGGATTCATATGCAAGGCGGTACTATACTGGTATATGGAAACTCTCCTGGTAGGCTTGGCGCTGAAATGACAGGAGGAAAGGTTATAGTGATGGGAAAGGTTCCTGATGTTCTGCCAAGCTTTATAATAGATGAAGTCAGACCGAACATAAAAGTGGGAGCAGATAAGATAACAGGTCCCTTCTACTCCTTCTCAGGAGATATGACAGAAGGCGGAAACGGAAAGATCTTCATATCAGTTCCAAACAATGAACATTTCAAAAAGAAGGAGGCATACATCCTCTAAGGTGATGAGATTGGCCATAAGTGTAAACTTGGGAGCTTTGAGCATAGTAAAAGAGATGATAGAAAAGAAGGATGAATTGGCGATAGCAGTTACAAAGGCTGAGAATGGAGCAACTATCATAGATGCAGGGATAAAAGCCAAAGGAGGTTTCATGGCTGGAAAGTATATCACGGAAATATGCTTAGGAGGTTATGGTAAAGCTTCTTTGTGCTACTTTGATCATGATGGACTATCTTTACCTAAGATCTTCGTCTCAACAGATCATCCAGCTATTTCATTGTTAGGTTCACAGTTTGCTGGCTGGAGGATAAGCGTAGAGAAATATTTTGCCATGGGCTCTGGTCCTGCTAGAGCCATACCCATGAAGCCTAAAGAACTATACGCAAAGATAAAGTATCAGGATTCAGCAGACTCAGCAGTCATAGTTTTAGAAACTTCTGAGGAGCCTCCTGTAGATGCATTGAATTACATCTCAAAAGAGTGTAAAGTCAGTCCAGATAAATTATATGCAATACTCACACCAACATCGAGCGTTGCTGGCTCTACTCAGATTTCAGGAAGAATAGTGGAGACTGGACTGCATAGATTAGTAGAATTAGGCTTTGATCCTTTAAAGGTTTTGTATGGTTGTGGTCAAGCGCCTATCGCTCCATCTCATCCAAAGGCTACAAAAGCCATGGGAAGGACAAATGATATGCTCATGTATGGAGGCGAGACCTTCTTCATGATAGATGATGAAGATGATCAAGAAATTACAAAAATACTTGAAAAGGCTCCATCATCATCTTCACCAGCCTATGGTCAGCCCTTCTACGAAATCTTCAAGGCTGCAAACTTTGACTTTTACAAGATAGACCCTGCTCTTTTCGCACCAGCATCTATTACCATTAATAATATGAGGACTGGAAATACTTTCAGTGCAGGAAAGATTAACCCAGAAATTGTGAAGAAGTCTATAGGACTTTAGAAAAGCTCAAGAGAATTATCTTAAACCTTACAAAGTTTAAATAACATTTGAACTTACTTATACTTGTTAAACTTGAGCAAGGCTTTTGAGAACGTTGTAAATAAAATTATAGGCGAAGTTAGTCAAGAAGTTAGAGTGATGTTTGAGGACAGTTTAAGAGCATCTTTGGAGATTCTAGAGAGAAATAAGAGAGAAACAATAATAGAGGCTGAGAAGATACATAGATCGACGGAAAGACAAGCAGAGACTCTTAGGCTACGCATAGTGGGTAGTGCAGAATTAATTATCAAGAACAAGTCACTCGAACTTATAGAACAGATGATGAACGAAATATTTCAAAAAGCCTTTGAGAAAATCGAAAAAATCTCATCCTCTGATAGGTATAAAGCATCAATGAAGAGATTGTTAGAAGAAGGCATAGAAATTGTAGCCAGTAAGGACTTGGTAGTATTATGTAATAAAAAAGATGGCAGAATTCTTAAAGTACTTGCTAAGGAAGTAGCCAATGAGAAAAAGGTAAATATAAAGTTGGCTGAGGAACCGATTGAGTCCATAGGAGGGGTTCAGGTCAGAAGCTCCGATGGCACTATATTTTACGATAATACCATAGAAGCAAGGATGGAGCGTTTTAAGCCTTTGCTCAGGAAGGATTTAGCAGCATTATTTGCGAGTAAGGAGTGATGAATTTGCCAGTAAAAGGAAAGATCGTCTGGATCAGCGGTCCAGCAGTAAAGGCTGAAGGCATGTCAGGAGCTAAAATGTATGAAACGGTAGAAGTTGGTGAGGATAGGATAATAGGTGAAATAATTCGACTAACAGGGGATATAGCTTTCATACAAGTCTATGAATCGACGAGTGGGTTAAGTCCAAGAGAGCCTGTTTATGGTACAGGTCAGCCCCTTTCTGTGACCCTTGGTCCTGGAATGATGGGAAGAATTTATGATGGTATACAGCGTCCCCTTGATGAGATAGCTATAAAGATAGGTTCATTCATAAAAAGAGGAGTATCTGTACCGCCTATATCATTTGAGAAGAAATGGCATTTTAAGTCTACTGTAAAGATTGGTGATAAGGTTGAGCCTGGGAGCATCTTGGGATTAGTGGACGAAACTCCATTAATAGAACATAGAGTAATGATTCCACCAGACCATAAAGGTGGTACTGTAAGAGAAATAGTCGTTGAGGGAGACTACACATTAGAGGAGACTATAGCTGTTGTTGAAAAGGAAGGCAAACTGAGTGAGTTAAAGATGTATCACAGATGGCCTGTAAGGAAGGCTAGACCTTACCTTGAAAGGCTAGACCCTGATGTACCCTTGTTAACTGGGCAGAGGGTAATTGATGCTTTCTTTCCTATCGCCAAGGGAGGCACAGCCTCGATCCCAGGAGGTTTTGGAACTGGAAAGACGGTAATGCTTCATCAGATAGCTGCTTGGGCAGATTCAAGGATTGTCTTTCATGTAGGATGTGGCGAAAGAGGAAACGAAATGACAGAGGTTCTTGTCAAGTTTCCGGAGTTGAAAGACCCAGCTTCAGGAAGGCCTTTGATGGAAAGGACTATACTAGTAGCAAACACTAGCAACATGCCAGTGGCTGCCAGAGAAGCCAGCATCTACACAGGAGTCACTATGGCAGAATACTATAGAGACATGGGTTATGATGTAGTTTTAGTTGCAGATTCTACAAGCCGTTGGGCCGAAGCGTTGAGAGAGATATCTGGAAGGTTGGAGGAGATGCCTGCAGAGGAAGGGTACCCGTCTTATTTAGCATCACGTCTTGCAGAATTCTATGAAAGGGCTGGCCGAATGGTACTTTTAGGCACTCCAAAAAGAGTTGGTTCTATAACATTAATAGGCGCTGTTTCACCTCCTGGAGGTGACTTTACAGAGCCAGTAACAACCCACACGATAAGGTTCATAAAGACCTTCTGGGGACTAGATACAAAGTTAGCCTATTCAAGGCATTATCCTGCCATAAACTGGATGACAAGCTACTCTGGATATCTAGATTCTGTTGTAAAATGGTGGTTCAATATAGATAAAGAATGGCTAGATATCAGGGTTGCTATTTATGGGATACTTCAGAGAGAAGATGAACTTAAAGAAATAGTAAGGCTACTTGGACCAGAGGCTCTGCCAGATGAGCAAAAGTTGATCTTAGATGTGGCAAGGATGATCAAAGAAGGTTTCTTGCAGCAGAGTGCCTACGATGAGATAGATAGTTATTGCCGTCCTGAAAAGCAAATGAAGCTCATGAGGCTTTTTGTCGACTATCATAGAGAAGCACTAAACGCACTTAATAGTGGCATTGCTTTAGAAGTTATAAGGGGTATGCCCATAATACCGAAGCTGATAAGGGCAAAATTTACTATACCCAATGACAAATTGGAAGATTTTGACAAATTACATGAAGAAATGATAGCAGCATTTAGGAAGCTCATGACTAAAGAGGAGGTAAAAGCTGTTGTCAAGTAAAGCGAAGGGTGGCTTAGAATACACAAAAATAAGAGAGTTAAGGGGACCTCTACTCATAGTTGAAGGCATCACTAGGGCAGCTTACGATGAACTTGTAGAGATAGAATTGGAGAGTGGGGAGAAGAGGCTCGGAAAAGTCTTAGAAGTGGGCAGCGGGCGAGCAGTGATACAAGTCTTCGAAGGGACGTCTGGCATATCTATTGTAGGAACCAAGGCTAGATTTTTAGGCAAGACTATGGATATACCTGTATCATCAGAGCTCTTAGGCCGTATCTTTGATGGCTTAGGGAGACCTTTGGATAGCTTACCTGATCCTTTAGGCGAAGACTTCAGAGATATCAACGGCATGCCCATCAACCCTGAAAGGAGAGACTATCCTACCGACTTCATTCAAACAGGTGTATCTGTAATAGATGGTATGAACACTCTAGTAAGAGGTCAAAAGCTTCCTATATTTTCAGGCGCTGGTTTACCTCACAGCATGCTAGCTGCTCAGGTAGCAAGGCAGGCTACAGTTTTAGGTAGAGCGGAAGAGTTTGCTGTAGTATTTGCAGCCATTGGGGTGCAGCATAGCGAAGCAAGGTTTTTCAAGAAGACCCTTGAAGAGAGTGGTGCCATAAAGCGAAGCGTACTGTTCTTGAACCTAGCTGACGACCCAGCTATAGAGAGAATAATAACTCCTAGAGTTGCTTTGACTGCTGCTGAATACCTTGCTTTTGATTTGGGAATGCATGTTCTAGTAATTTTGACAGATATAACCAACTATGCAGAAGCCCTTAGAGAGATAAGTACGGCAAGAGAGGAAGTACCAGGAAGGAAAGGCTATCCTGGATATTTATACACAGACTTGGCTTCTATCTATGAAAGGGCTGGCAGGATTAAAGGAAAGGCTGGTAGTATAACTCAGATGCCAGTATTATCCATGCCTAGTGATGATATAACTCACCCTATCCCAGACCTATCAGGCTACATAACAGAGGGACAATTGGTACTAGATAGATCTCTCTTCAGAAGAGAAATCTATCCACCAGTTAACGTCCTGATGAGCCTCAGCAGGCTTATGAAAGATGGAATAGGGAAGGAAAAGACTCGTGAAGACCATGCAGATGTAAGCAATCAGCTTTATGCTGCTTATGCAAGGGCTGTGGAGTTAAGAGCTCTAGCTGAGATAGTTGGCAAGGCAAGCCTTACAGGAGTTGATTTAAAGTACCTAGAGTTTGGAGATATCTTCGAGCAGAGGTTCCTAAAGCAAGGTTACGAGGAGAACAGGAGCTTAGAGGAGACCTTATTCCTTGCATGGGAAGTCCTATCCATGCTTCCAGAGGGCGAGCTTACAAAGATTAAAGAGGCTTATGTGAAGCAGTATTACAAACCTGGAGGGGTGGAGTAATATGTCTGTAAGCTTTGGTGCAAAAGTCCTCCCTACAAAGCTTGAACTAATGAGGATAAGAAGAAGTTTACGTGTAGCAGAGGCAGTTTATAAAATCCTCGAAGATAAGAGAGAAATACTACTTAGAAGGTTAGAAGAGCTAATTGTGGAAGCATCTAGGGCTAGAGATGAAGTATGGCAACCTTTGAACGATGCTTATCATGCTCTTTTTAATGCTTACTTAAAATTAGGTCCTATAAAGTTAGAATCCATAGCTTTGACCACGCCCACACAAATCGGAGCTGATGTTGATACAAAGATGATATTAGATGTTAAAGTGCACTCCCTAAAGATGAAGATAAACAAGGAGCTAACCTATGGATTTATGGATACCAGCTTCAATCTAGATGAAGCTACAAAGAAGATGAGAGACGCTTTGCCATTCATCTTTAAAGCAGCAGAAATCGAGAACGCAGTATTTAGCCTAGCTAGAGAACTTGATAAAACTCAAAGGCTCATTAACGCTTTAGAATATTTGGTCATTCCTACATATCAAGAGAATATCAAGTATATCTCATCAAGCCTTGATGAAAGGGAGAGAGAGGATTTTGTAAGGTTAAAGCATGTGAAAAGGATTTTAGAGAGGTCAAGAGCAGGTGAGGTAATTGGCTGAAACTAAGATTATAGAGATTAAATTCGAAGAGGCGAAGAAAAAAGTAATCACAAAGTATGATGAATTTATGAAGAAGATAGAAGAGGAACTAAATAGACTGTCTGCTAAGTTCGGCAGCATGTTTAGCAAATAGTGGTAAAATTGTCGATAAGGTCTGTGGCACGTTTTTCTTTCATAATATCTTTCATTTCTGCCTTAAAGTCTTATATGCTAAAGCCTGGAGATTATGAAATGTTGCTAAAATCTGAGTCTGTAGACGATGTCTACGAAGTTTTACAAAGAACTTATTATAAAAATTGCTTAAGTGGGCATGGGAAGATGGATGTTGGAAGTTTTGAAAGAAGACTTTATGAAGATTATCTTAACATACTCGATAAAATTTACAAAAGATGCCCAAAAGCAAGCCTTAGGGTAATTGATGCTATACATCTTAGGCATGAATTATGCTCTTTAAAGATGATCTTAAGGGCTTTAAGGAGTGGAGTAGATACGGAATCTGCCCTTCAAACTATAATTCCCATAGGAAAATACAATCTAGATCTATGCAGATCAATATTAGAATCAAAATCTATTCAAAAAGCAATTGAAAGCGTTGAAGAGCCTAATTTACGCCAAGTTTTAAACGATCTGGTTAAGCAACAAAAGGAATCTCTTCTACCTTATCTTTTAGAAGCCACCATTGATAAATATTCGATTATGAATGTCTGGAAATCCCTATCTCCTCCTTGGAAATTTTTACCTATTGTCTGGAAACCTTCTTCCTACGAATTTAAACCTTTTTCTCCTGCATGGAAGTCTTTACCTCCCGGTTCCCATAAATTCGCCTATCGTATTGTAAGTAAGATGGCAGACCTCTCGAATCTTATGTTTATATTACGTTCCAAATATTTAGGCTTAGATTTATATAAAACTCGTTCTTTTATTATTCCAATCTATTGTTACTTACCACCGTCAGAATTGGAGCGACTTATTCAAATTCCGACCGTCAAAGATATTATACAACTTTTGACATTAGGGTATTATGGCAAGCTGATAACCCGAGCATCTTTTGGTCTAAGCATTGATCAAGCTCTATCTGAAATTGAGGTGAATTTTGATCGTTACATAGCTAGAGAATGCCTATACTCATTCCAAGGTATTCGATCTCATGTTGGGGTTTTAATAGCTTATCTAATTTTAAAATTTGATGAGATGTTGGATTTAAGGGCTATAATGTTCGGTAAGGCTAATAAACTACCAGTTGACAACATAAGACGTATGCTAATACTCTATCAACCTATTGCTTCATAGTGTAAGCACGGTGAGAAAAAATTGAGTAAAAAAGGGAAGTTGAAGACAGAAACCATTACTGAAAAACACATCAGACCCAGAATACAACATACAATTCCTATGGTGAAGATAGCGGCTTTTGTGCATAAGAATTACATTAACCAAGTTATGTATGAGGTTGGGAAGCTCGAAAGCCTTCAGCTAATAGACGCTCATCGATCTCTTAAAGAGTTTAAGGAGCCAGAAATCTCTGAACCAAGTGATTATTCCATAAAAATTGCTTCAATACTTTCAAGAGCCGATTACTTAGAATCGCTTTTAAAGGTGAAATTTAGGGTAAAGAAAAAGTTGAGTATTCCCGTCGAAAGTGTAGACGCTTTATTGAAATGGTCTGAAGAGAAAATTGCCTTAATGGAAAAAGAAGTTTATAAATTTCAAAATGAAACGGCTCGATTAGACAAAGAGGGACTAAGTAACTCAGAGAAGGAGACAATAATACAGGCAATGCTGATAGGATTATTTAGGCAGGTAGGAGTGGATCTAGAAACTATTACAGAAACTCTTGAAACTCAACAAAGAATAGAAGAAGCGAAGGCTTTAATGGTACGTACGAAAAATGTCTATTGCTTTGAAGGATGGGTTCCTGAGGAAAGATTGGATAAGGTTGTCAAGACGATCAAAGAATCAGCTGGAGGTTACGGAGATATAATTTACGTCAAAAAACCCCCTCCAAGCGTAGAAGTTCATAAGGACTATGAGGCACCTCCGTCTATGCTCAAATACCCTAAGATTACAGGAGTTTTTTTAGTCTTTTCTGGCTTGACCAAAGCCTTTGGTTTGCCGAGTTACTACGAAATTGATCCTACTCTACCTTTTTTGATAACCTTCCCAATAATCTTTGGACTAATGTTTGGAGATGTCGGGCATGGTGCCATTCTTCTTGCCTCTGGCATAACACTCTACTTATTGAAAGGCAAGTTAACATTGAAGTTCAAACCTGGAAGCCTACTATACTATGTTATAGCAGGCGCCCCTCTTATCGCAATGAACGGTGCTGCAGCTATGCTGATTGGATTTTTATATGGCGAATTATTTGGAAGTGAGGAATGGTTCCATGCACTCACAGGGTTGCCTGGACCTCTTTGGTTCTCACCATATCATTATCCTATGAAACTATTAAAGTATTCTATAATGGCTGGGGTCTTTCAAATATCCTTAGGGTTAGTACTGGATTTAATTGGTAAATTATCTTCAAGGCGTTTCAAGGAAGCAATAACAGGTCCAATTCCATGGCTCTGGCTCTACTGGAGTGGTAGCTACTTAGTATTTTCATATGGCTGGGATGTCTTTAAGGTTATACTAGATATATCTATCATAGGTCCATATATTCTATTACCATTCGGAGTTTTAGCAACATTAAAATTTGTGATGCATGGTATTAGCGGTGTAACCGAAGCGTTAGAAGCCATGGTAATGTCTTTCTCAAACACTGTATCCTATGCCCGTATCTTAGCTCTTAAAATGATCCATACAGCGTTCAGCATCCTTTTCCTCCCGACGAGCTTAATAGGTATGATCATATTCCCAATTGGGACTCTTTTTCTCATAATGATATTTGAAGGCATGCTCGCCTTCTTACATACCTTAAGGTTACACTGGATTGAATGGTTCACGAAATTCTATTCAGGGAAGGGAAAACCCTTCCAACCATTCACTACGTTAGGAAGATATCCTACGACTGCTTAAGTGGATCTACATGTCAAGAAGGCACCCTATTGGTAAGATAGTAAAATTCCTAATCTTTGGTCTTGAGCTACCAGCCTTTGTATTATTGGGTCTCTTCTTAGGTTTTTTGGCAGAGGATGAATTAAGCAGACCTTGGAGTGGAGCATTTATGCTATTAGGTGCAATTATAGGTCTTGTTGTAGGCTCAATCATTCTTTGGTGGACGGCTTTAAATATGTATAAAAGATCTATGAGAAACAGTGTGATGCTTAATTCTTACACTTCATTCAAACCCTAACATTGCTTTCAAAATTCTCATTCTACTTGTTTTTGTCAGCGAGATTATTACATAATTTATAACAACGAAAATAAGATCCGGTTAACTTACATTCGTTTTGATGAGATAGAATTATGCAATAACCCTTTTATCAGCATAAATCTTAATAATAACAGATTTTCCCTTTTAGATGGTGGGAAGTTTGAAAAAACTAACAGTTAAAAATATCTTATTTATGAACGTTCTTGGTGCTTTAACCTTATTTTTTCTCTCATCAGTCCCATTCTCATTCGCTCAGAGTCCTCAGGAAGGAGAATTAGGTCTCATGGTTATTGGAGCATGCATTGCTGCCGCTCTTGCTTTCCTTGGGGCTGGTATAGGCTTAGGGATGGCAGGTTCTGCTGCCATGGGTGCTATTAGCGAAAAACCTGAAATTTTCAGCATGACCTTTATTTACATAGTCTTCATTGAAGCAATTGCAATATACGGATTAGTCGTCGTATTCATGATTTTGGCAAGACTGTGAAGAGCAATTTAATTCTGGCTGAGGATGGATTTGAGTGAACAGATAAGCTTCGAAATAGAGAGCGTTATGATGGCATTATATGAGCTTGAAAGGGAGTTAGACAAGGTCAAGGCTAGAGTTGAGGATATGAAGAAAGAGCTCCTATCTTTCGCGCAAGAAGAAGCTAAAAGGGCAAAAAATGAAGCTTTAGATGAAGTTAAAAAGCAGATAGAAGATGAGTTGGCTAAGGCAAAAGCCAAGGCTGAGAAAGAAGTAGAAGATGTGTTGGAAAAAAGTGAGGAGAAAATGAAGGAGCTGAAGGCTAAAGTGGAAAAAGTTTATGATCAGACAATAGATATAGTTTTAAGAACCATCCTTGGTGAGGGAGGGACTCCTTAGAATAATTACGATGAATTTCTGCTTTGTGGCTTAATTGAAGAATTTATGTTAATTTCTTGTGCCATATTCGTGATTGGGCAAAAATTCTTAACATGATTATAGCAAGCTCCAAGAATTAAGCCACAAAGCAGAATTTCTGAGAAAACTTATAAATTTATACCAGACCAGATTATTGGGTAAGAATGCGTGTAATAGCTTTAGGAAAGAGGAGTTTCGTGACAGGCTTCAGATTAGTCGGAATGCCTGGAATAGAAGTTAAAACATCAGATGACGCTTTAAAAGAGATCATGAGGATGGCGAAGGATAAAGAGATAGGTTTAATATTATTGGATAATGATATTGCAAAACCTATTCGCCAAAAGATCATAAATCTTAGGACAAAGCAGATTTTACCTTTGATATATGAGTTACCAGCTCCTGGTAGCCCTCGAGAGAAAGTAGAATATAAGACTCTATTAAGATCCGTACTTAAGATGGCTTAACAACATTAATTTCATTAAAAATTTTATTTTTAACATACTACCACTTTCTTTTGTCTCCCTCAAGAAGCCCCCTTCCTACGTGCACATCATCTATGTGTTTGCTCAAAGTTTTGTTGTCAGGAAATTTTGAGCCACACCAAGGGCATTTTATCTCTTCTCCCACCAATTTTAACACCTTTTAATTAAAAGATCGTCATCATATTTAAATTTCATCCAAATTCTCCTCAGTTTTTACTGACCTTTTGTATAAGATGAAAAAGAAGATAGCAGAAACTGATAATAAAAGACCTAATACCATTAAGAATATCGATATTTCTGAATCGTAAGGTCTTACTAGAATGCCAAAAACAATGGCACCAAGACCTATAGCTATAAGTGATATAACCATAGAGCGCATTGGCATAGGCGTTCTAGCAGATTCTATCAAAACCATTACTCCATTTTAAGCTGGCTAAAAATAAATATTAAACATTCTCTATAATGCTAATAATCTTGAATAGTTTTTTAAATTGCAGTACCAACTAATGTTTAGCATAAGTTTATGCGAAGACTATTTAGCATTATCGACTACTGATATTTTTTACATTCATATTTTACTAAATAATATCTCAACCTTAAGTATAAAGGCTAAATGATGAAAGTAGTATTAAGAAAGGATATTAGACAAGAAAAATTAGATTTTAATGATCGAACTTGCCTCCAAGAATAGGACTAATCACAAGAGACCCTGAGTCTTGGTGCTCTGATCAGCTATTGAAGTCTATGGTGAAGAAAGGTATTGATCCTTTATGCTTTAGCCTACCAGATTTAGTTGCCAGAGTAGCCATCAAGCCTTATGTTACAACAAAGGAAGGAATAGACTTACTTAAGGAATTAAGTGCTATTCTAGTTCGACCTATAGGTAGAGGTTCTTTAGAAGAGATCATCTTTAGACTCGATGTTCTTCGTGGATTAGAGAGAAAAGGTTTACTCATAATTAACCCGCCAAGAGCCATTGAAATTTCTGCTGATAAACATCGTTCATTGATGCTGATGGAAGAGCAAGGCATAAAAGTTCCTCCAACTATAGCCACTGAAGATACCGAAGCTGCCATGAGAGCCTTTGAAGAGTTAGGAGGAGATGTAGTAATAAAACCTATCTTTGGCTCTAGAGGGATGGGAATAGGCAGAGTTAACGATCCAGAGGCTGCTTGGAGAATCTTTCATGCCTTGAGCTATTCTCGACATGTATTATACATTCAGAAGTTCATTCCTCATGGTACTAGAGATATAAGGCTCTTCGTGATTGGGGATAGAGTTATAGCTGCCATGTATAGAGAGGCAGATAGCTGGAAGACGAATATAGACAGAGGTGCAAGGCCAGTTCCTTTCGAACCAACCAAAGAGCTTGAAGATCTAGCCATAAAAGTTGCCAAAACAATAGGCTGCAAAGTTGCAGGAGTGGATGTTATGGAGAGCCAAGAAGGATATATGGTGAATGAGATAAACAGCCAGCCAGGCTTTAGAGGCTTACAACTTGTAACCAGAGTGAACGTTGCAGACAAGATTATAGACTATATCCTTGAGAATATACGACGCTAGTAAATTGATGGTTTTAAATTCTATTACATTGCTAGTGCTTCTTTTAGCTTGATCTGGTATGGACCGAGCTTACCGCCAAAGTTCACTGCAGATATCTTTACTACTCCAGGCACTTTCATGGCTGCCTTTACTCCTACTGCTGTGGCTTTTTTGACTATATCTTCTGTCAAACCATTGAAGACAATTTCGTATATGCTGTTCACATTTGGAGGGACTTTTGAATCAGGAACAACTCCTTTCAATACAGGACAGAAAGGATGGTTAGTTGATGCAGGTAGCTTATATTTCGTGGAGCCAACCTTTGACCCTGAGCGACAGATTCCACCTGGGAAGGTTAGAACAACTCCCTCGACTTTACCCATGGCTTCAACAGCATCTTCTGATGCTTTTAGAGCAGATTTTTGGCTTTCAGCCATTATTAGAAAGTTTCCACCAGCCACAGCTTTTTTCAATCCGAATCTATCCTCAATTATGAACTCTCCTTCCATAACTGGGATTCTCCATACCTTCTTTCCAAAGACCTTATCTAACTTTTCAAAGCCATCACCAAACATTCGAATGGATTTGCCCAATCTTGTGTATTTCTTAGCATCAGGTATACCATTGAATATTGCTGTCGTTGGGCAAGTTAGGATGCACTGACCTATTCTTGCCAGCATCTGAAACTTTAGCATAGGTAAAGTTCTATGATAGATCTGAACGTAAACTCCAGGCCTCCCATCCGGAGTCTTTTCTGGAGGCACTATCGTTCCTTCTACACCTGCCTCTGCCGGAGACATGATTATAGATGAGGCAAAGCCTGTGGCAGTCCTACCTGCAGTCAAAGCCCATTTCTCGTTTTCAGCAGTCACTAGCATTCTACCAGCGATCATAGGAAAGGCTTCAGCAAAGGTATCTTCAACTTCTACTTCAGGCATTTTATTCAAACCTCACCTTTAAGTGACTAATGATGGCATTTAAAATATTTTCTAATAAATATGAGTAAAGCAATTAAATACTTTGAGACTAAAAATAGAAAAATAGTTATAAATGCGATAAGAATGCTTAAGTTGGGGAGAAATTTGGTAGATTTTGATAAAATCGTGAGAGGAATCCCTCAAGGTTCTCTTGAAAAAGTTTCAGACGAACTGGTCAAAATTCTTCTTGGCTCTCCGAATACTGACAAGATGCCCGAAGGGTTGGCGAAGGCTATACTTCGCCATTGGCAGTGTGACGAACTATCATCGCCTACAGGAGTCAAAGTCCTTTTAGAAGCGTCCATGACTTTGGAGGAAGAGAAGACGAAAGCTTCACTTCAAGCCCTGGGAGTTCAATTGTAAGGAGGTTTGAAAATGCCAAAATTTGGAATAGAGTTCGTGCCAACGGATGCATATTGGAAAGTAGTCTATCATGCAATACAGGCTGAAAAGGCTGGCTATGATTACGTATGGATTACAGATCATTTCAACAATCGTAACGTCTACGTTTTGCTAACGAACATAGCCATCTACACAGGCAGAATCAAGTTTGGACCTGGTGTTACAAATCCATACATGCTTCATCCAATAATGACGGCTCAATCTATGGCTTCTTTGAACGAAATGGCTCCAGGGAGAGTAGCCTGCGGTCTAGGAACAGGGGATAAGACGACTTTGGATATGGTGGGCATAGAAAGGGCTAAGCCATTATCTGCTGTGAAAGAGGCTGTCCAGATAATTCGAGAGATAACAGCAGGGAAGACTGTAAAGTTGGCTGGGGAAGTCTTTAAAGTGGCTGGAGCAAGGATGAACTTCAAATCCATAAGTCCAATTCCTATATTCATTGGGGCTCAAGGACCGAAGATGCTATCTCTTGCCGCTGAAATTGGAGATGGAGTTCTCATCAATGCATCGAACAAGAAGGATTTTGAAGATGCCATGAAATATATAAAAGAAGGAGTTGAGAAGGCTGGTAAGAAATTGCAAGATATTGAAGTCGTTGCTGCAACTTCCTTTTCTGCGCATGAAGATATAGCGAAGGCTCAAAAGGCTGCCATTCCAGTAGTAGCGTTCATAGTTGCAGGAAGTCCCGAATCGATCTTGCAAAGGCATGGCATACCTGTAGAATCAGCCAATAAGATAAGAGAAGCAATATCGAAGGGAATGTTCAAGGATGCCTTCGGAAGTGTTACACCAGAGATGATAGAAGCCTTCTCTATATCTGGCACTCCTAGTATGTGTATAGAGAAGATTGCTGAATTGGCAAAGATAGGTGTAACATTATTCATAACTGGCTCGCCTATAGGTCCTAACGTAAGAAATTCGATAAACCTCATCAGCAAAGAGATAATACCACGCCTCAAATAGTAAGAATTCATTACTGCTGATAGTACCTTTTAAGCAATCCTATCGGAGGATATCGAAAACTTCATAATTATAAAATGGCAATTTTTTGACAATCTTGCTTATCAATAACCATAGTTTGGCCTCTCTGAAGCAATCTGTTGGTTGAACATAAGACTTATGTAGTACTTTTGGTTTAAGTTCAACTGAATATATTTGCCGAAAGAAAAGGTCAAAGTGACTAGAAAAGGACAGATAACTATACCTGTAGAATATAGAAGAAAGTATAACATAAGAGAAGGAATGAGAGTAATAGTAAAAGAAGAAGTCGATGGTATCATCTTAAAGCCAATAACTCCATTAGAAGACCTTGCTGGCATCGATGCTGGTAAGATTAAGCTTGATGAAGCGAAAAGAAAACTTGATGAGACGAGGGAAGAAGATAGGTATTAGACATGACTCTAACCATAGATACTCGCTTTTTCCTCACACATTTCTTGGCCGACTCAGAGGAGCTTAGAAGAAGAACAAAGGAGAGGCTCATTCAACTTAAAAAGGTCGGTGGGATCGTGCCGACAATAGTACTACATGAAGTCTACAACTTCGTTTGCCAGCATGTAGGTAAAGATGTAGCTGAGATGCGGGTGAAATCTATCCTAGGAGAAGAGTTTAGAATCATAGAGCTAAATACTAGCATAGCCATAAACTCCGCCCGCCTTAAATGCAAGTATAGAGGTTTGCCTACTGCTGACGCAATAATTGCAGCAACATCTATTGAGCTAAAATCCACACGCATAATTTCAGACGATCCACATTTTGAGCAGATCAAGGAAGTTAAGACTGAATGGATATGATAAAAATAAAACATGCTTTAAGTAATGACAGACCTTCAGAAAAATATAATCCGCCCAATTCTTTCGACGAATCAAAAGATTTCGGGTAGCCTATGCCCTATCTCAGGATGAGAGATTTTACTACTTTGTGGCACGAAAATCTTTGCAGGGTCGAAGATGTATAAATATATGTTATGCCCTATAGGATCATCTTTAACTATCTTTGTTGGCTTCCAGCCTCTTATCTCATAGTCATGAGATACAACACGAGTACCTATTCTCAACTCTTTCTCAAGTTTCGGTCTCAACTTTTCATTAGCTAAAACATTCAGGTAAAGAGTGACAATATCAGCATTGGATATATTTACATTAAAGAAGTCTCCGTTTATTATCTTTATCCTACTTTCCAAGTTTAACCTCCTTACTTCATCCATGGATCTTTTGAAAAGGTCTTGACGAATCTCTATCCCTATGCATCTCAACTGAAATTCTTTTGCTGCCATGATGAGTATCCTACCGTCCCCTGAACCCATATCATAGAGAATTTCATCAGGCTTAGGTTCAACCAATTGAAGCATCTTTCTGACTACATAGGTAGGAGATTCTACAAAAGGGGATACGTTCATGGATGAAACTTTAATATATCATCTATAAGAGTTTTAATTTCAAGCTTAAACTTGCACTTCATCTCTTCTTCATGCTTATTTCTAAACTTCTGTACTGCTTTGACTATAGGTATGAATTGGCTTAACGATTTGCATCAATTTTTTCATATATAAATCATTGAATTCTTGACGATCACTTCATCCTTAATTTCCAATACGAAATTTTTTTATTTTTTCTACTATTAGTCTATAGGCATAACCATCTATTAGAGCCATAGCACTAGCGTCTATTATGTTATCAGATACAGCAGTTGTAGCCCATTGGAAACTATTGTCCTTGAACTCTATGAAAACTCTAACAGTTGATGCTGTACCACTGGCGCTATCGACAACTGTTACTTTATAGTTGATAAGGTTGACACTTTTTAGCTGAGGAAAGCACTTTAATAGAGCTTTTCTTAAGGCTTGATCCAAAGCATGAACAGGACCAACCCCTATTGAAGCTTCGTATAATACTTCATCACCAACTTTTACCATAACTTCACCACTAGTGAATTTGAAATTGTTCTTCATAGTAGAAACTCTCCAAAGCTGGACTTGAAAGGGATAGAGATCGTAACCTAGAGCCTTTAAGAAGATTAAATGAACAGTAGCATTGGCATCCTCAAAATGATAGCCTTGGGCTTCCATACGCTTTATCTCATTAAGAACTTTATCCACCACATCGCTTTGCTTATCCAAGTTTATTCCTAACCTTAAAGCCATATTCATCACACCTGCCCTCCCTGACAGCTCTGAGATAGAAAGTTCTCTGCGATTTCCTACTAGAGATGGGTCTATATGCTCGTAAGCCCTTAGTTGCTTTAATATGGCATCTATGTGCACTCCACCCTTATGAGCAAAGGCATTCTTTCCAACATAAGGCTGATAAGGGTTAGGAGGCAAGTTTGTCAATTCATATACATACTTTGAAAGATCCGATAAATCCTTCAACTGCTCATTTATCGGTTTATTATTAACTAAAGCTCTAAGACCCATCTTCAATTGAAGAGTCGGTAATAGCTGGCAAAGATCAGCATTGCCACATCTCTCTCCAAGACCATTTATCGTAGTTTGAACATGATTTACTCCTTTTAAGATAGCCATAAGAGTATTGGCTATTGCAAGCCCAGAATCGTTATGACAATGAATCCCAACAGGCGCTTTTAATTCAGCCTTTGTTCTCTCGACTATATTTTGAACATCTGATGTTAAAGTACCTCCATTTGTATCACAAAGCACTATAACCTTTGCTCCAGCTTCTTCTGCCTTCTTCACCACCTTTAATGCGTACTCATGATTATCCTTAAAACCATCAAAAAAATGCTCAGCATCAAATATAACATCGAGGTTATGATTTCTAAGATACTCTATAGAATCTTCAACCATTCTTAAATTTTGATCTAATGTAGTTTGCAATACTTCAGTAACATGCAAATCCCAAGCCTTGCCAAATATAACTGCAGTCTTTACTTCCGTCTTAAGAAGAGCATTAAGCATGGAATCCTTGCTAGGTTTGACATCTTTCTTCCTCGTGCTACCAAAGGCAACTATTTCTGAATTTTTTAAGGGTACATTCTTGATGACTTTGAAGAACTCCATATCCTTAGGATTAGAGCCAGGCCATCCTCCCTCAATGTATCTTACTCCTAATTCATCCAGTCTTTGAGCTATGCTAAGTTTATCTTGCAAGGAGAAGCTGACCCCATAGGTCTGAGCTCCATCTCTAAGAGTAGTATCTAGAATCTCTATGTAGTCTAAATCTATGACCTCCTTAGCAAGTCTTGAACAATATTAGTAATATAAGGATAACTGAAAGAAAAAATTTTTCATTAATACTCTCTTTCCATTACTTCATTATTCAGAGATATTAAATTTTTATTATGGATAAAGTTTTTTTATTTCTATTGAAATTTTAGACTTTTTTACTCCATTCAATCATTAGGATTAGAGAAACTGTTTATGAGCTAAAATTTAACCTTTAATTTATCTATGCAATTTAGATAACAAACCAAATAAACACTTCACTTAAATGTTACTCTCAAAAGGCTAAAGAGCGAGAATAGTACTTCCATCATAAACAAGGTGGGGTCGGTGGGATTTGAACCCACGACCTACAGGTTCCTCCACGCTCCAGAAGTACATCATCCAACTGTCAGCGAACCTATAGACATCTCTGGAGCCTGCCGTCCTACCTCACTAGGGTTCTCGAGGAACCATGCTAGACGACGACCCCTTTACAGTGGAGCCTTTCACCTTCATGCTTTTAGTTCCACCGTAAAATTGTTCCTTAAACCTATTTTTATCCTTATCTTTATTAATATAAGACAGATTTGTCTTGCGAAGGTTTGTAAACTTGACTCATGTAGAGAACGCGATTTCCAGCTACGGACCTTGGTTTAGACATGTCTGGTTCTTTTAAGGGTTTTCACACTTAGATAGGTGCAAGTCTCTAAGCATAATTCAAGCATTCGCCGAGGAGGGGATTTAAACCCTATAACCTGCTTTGCCCAAATGATAGATACGTTTACGCTAAACCCCATCTATTAATAGCAAAATCAATAAGTTTTCTTGTCCTTTTCTCGATTTGATTCTTCCACCATTCATTGTACTCTGTGAGTTCCCTTTGCACTAATAACGTAGACTTCTTATATTGTCTCTTCTTTTTCAAGAAAAACTTGTTGCCAAGTGTTGAATTCCATTCGCGAGTAGCCAATGTTAAATTACCAAGCCTATTTACGCATTCTCGATGGGTCTTTCGCTTACCTTTCGACCACTGTTCAGAGCGCTCAGGTGTCTCTGGCAATATGTGCTCTATAGTAATATCCTTTTCGACTTCATCCCATGAAGGAGGAGGTTCTTTATGCTCTTTCCGCTTCTTCCTTTCATATTCGTAGAGTAAATATTTCACCTCATATTCTTCCAGCCAACCCGGAAATAAATCACTTCTACTCAAGTTTCTTTCGAGTTCCTTATCATCACAATAATCTTCGATAAAACTTCGAAACTCAGAGACTACTTTATCGTATATTTCACGTTTTGGCAACTCATCCAAAGTTCTGGCATTGAATACCTCGTGTGCTAGCGAATATAGAGTGTACTTTCCTATATCAGCACGTCTGTTCGCTATCTTAAATATTCGCATGGCATATAATTCACAAAGTTTCGCGATTTCTGCAAATACTTCTGGCGAACTCTTAAACGTTATTCTAGATGCGATGAGCAACGGTAAGAATACGGCTATCGTTCTCAACCGGTGTAGACTTTCTAAGTGTTCCTTGATTGTATTGATATGGACTGATTTCTGCCAGTCTTTGAAGTTGTTCTTATTACTAGGGCTGATAATTTCCCTGAAGACATATGATGTTTCCTTTAACGAATCGACATAATTCTTGGCACTTTTCAAGACGCCTTCGTTTTTGAGGTTAATTAACTGCTTTAGTTGCCTATGAACATCAGAATAAGTTTCGTGCGCGTCGCTATATGTTATCCAATGGTATCTCAGCAAATCGTCTTCTTCAAAACCTTTGTCTTCAGCCTCCGATAAGTTCCTATATATCTCTCCCCACGCTTCATTTACAAAGTTAGCTAACTGTTCGTCCTGTTTCTTGTAGGCCACATAGACGAGATAGTTTTTTATCTTGTCGACTTGAGTTATAGGCTTGCCTCGGTCATTCATAGCCTCAAATAAGAGTCCAGCTTCTACCTCCTGACCCACTTCGTATCGAATGAATTGTAACCAATTCAGCGTTTTATTTAGCAGATCTGTTAGGTACTTGGGGCTCTTTTCACTCAGCTTCTTTCTAAAGAAATTCTTTGCATTTCGTAGCCTCAATTCAGAGCGAGTCTGAGGGTGTTTGGCTACCGTTTCAGCAACTGTCACCCTTAAGATTACATCCTTAAGAAAGGCATCGTCGCTTCCGTTTAACTTAAGCATGTAGACTCCTGTGCCCTCATCTTTGACATACTCATTCATAATGTTTCTAGCGGTTTTCTTGATTTCCACTGTTTTCCGTGAAAATCTCATCAGTCTCTCATAAATGCAAAAAAGCAATATCGTAAGAGTAGCCAACCTCTGCTGGCCGTCAACAATCTTATACCTAGTGTACGTTTTCGCATATTTAGTTAAGCTTTCTCTCTTTTCCACAACTATTGTCCCAGTGAAATGTGCAGGACCCTTATGAGGATCGATCGCCTCTAAATCTTCCCAAAGGTCTTGAAGTTGTGGTTCTTCCCACGCGTAGTTTCTTTGATACTTCGGAACTTCGTAAACACTTTTTTTGAGGATATGACTCAAACTCTCGATGACAGCAGGCATGCTCATGTGAGTAACCTGCCTAGATTTTGTATGCCCTAATTATAAGACTTACTTATGTTATGAAGGACAAAGCCGAGGAGGAGTATTCTGTTTCAATTTTAAGTTGTCAAGTCGAAATAAGACAGGTTCAAGTCCTGTCTTCCACCATCTTTTTTACAATAATCCTAAAGCGAGCAGAATGAATTTTGGGTGAATATGGAGTTAAGAGATTAAACCAAAGATTGGTACTAACGACCATGCTCACAAATAGTCATAAACAAAAAGGCTCTATTGTAAGAAAGAAAATATATCCAGGCGACAGTTAGATTTTGGGATAAAAATTGGGATTTGACATCTTCTCCCTAGAGTCATTAATAGGGGTTATGGGCATAGTTATCGGGACCATTTTCGCTATTTTTGGTCCTACGGGAAAATACATAGGTGAGCGAAGATATGGGGCTGAAAAGAGAGCCAACATCGTCCACAAGCAATTGATCGGAGACCTTGGAGTTGTGATAAGCACTGCTGAGAAAGCAGATTCCTTTCAGTTTGTAGGTAGGTTGCATGATAGTAGATACGCGTCTTTACTCTTATCAAATAAGACAAGAAAAAAGATAAGCGAGGTAGTCGAGGCAAAGAAAGGATACTCTGGTGCAAGAAACACCTGCATCAAGATAACAGAACTTATCTTGAGAAAGGAATTACACAGTCATTTAAAGGAGACAGAACGGAAAATCAAAGAAAAGGAACTTTGGAAGGGAAAAGGATATGGAAGCCTAGAGTCGCTATTTACCAACAATGTATCAGCCTTTCTTCAGAGAGCTATTAAAGAACGCGATATTAACATAGAATGGTTCAAAGAACTTATCTCACTCTCTTATTGGGATGAAATTAAAGAGACTATAGAGAAGGGAGAATCTCTTGAAAGATTTCTAACTGATGTGAATAGCGAACTTAAACGTGACCCAGCAACACAGTGGCTAAAAGAAGAGAGGGACAACCTTTTGACATTATCAAAAGAGTGTAGGGAAATGCTAGAGCTAGAAAGCAGAAAACTTTACTCTTGGAAAGATTTCTTCTATGGTTGGGGAAAGAAGACAATAATCGAGGATTTAGAAAAAGGATTAAAGGAAATTTCCTAAGTTTTAATCAACTTAGTTTTTATGTCTGAAGTTGTTTAAACTGATGGAAGTGACATGCCGTATCAGAGCAAGATAATAGCTGAAGATGATTTAGTGCGTCATATAGAGGATAGATAAGAGATTGTAAGAGAGTTAACTAATGGGAAGTTCTTGAGTAAGAGAGCTAATAATACTTAATCTTTACTACGCCCGTTGGAATCTTTATATGAGTTAACTCCTATAAAGAACGCATTACAAATTATAGTTCGTAGCTCAGTTTGGACGTATCCTGTTCTGTCCATACCTATAATTTACGCGGTCACCAAAAATCTTAAATTCTCAGAGTTTCGAAATGAAAATAAGCATGATCCCTGAATGGGAAATTGAAAAAGCCATTATTTGGAATCCCGAAATAATAGAGATTCCCGATAGGCTTGAAAGGCTACAATTTATTGAACGTCAAAAACGTCTAAAGAATAATGGCAAATGTATTGATTTATTGTTTAAATCAGGTGAAAAGTATGTAATTGTTGAAATCAAAGCCATGAAAGTTGAACAAAAATCAGTTATTGAGGATCAAATCCTAGAATATAAACTAGGTCTATCTGAAGAGATGGGAATTCCGTATGAAAGAATTCTATGTGTACTAGTGGCATTAGGTGGTTTCTCAGAAGAAGTAAGGAATCTTTGTGACGAGCTAGGAATAATTGCAAAGGAGCTTAACGAGAATGATATTGTCAATTCAACGCCAAAGCTAATAAATAATTCTAAACTTTCTTTTTTTCCTACTGAAGAAAAAGACAGATATTTTAGGATATTGCAACGCCGTGGAGTTGCTTTAAATTTCGATCTATTAAGTAAATTAAAGGATAATTACTATGGAGTACCCGATGAGATTAGAAGTGTTGAGACATGGGTAAAAGAAGGAGTTCATGATGAGCTCGCTAAAAAGAAGATAGCTAAATTGTTCATGGAAATAAGCAAAAGTGCGCCCATCCGTGCTCATGAGGTAGAATTAAATAGTGATGGAAAGTTAACCGACAATGAAGATATGTGGTTCTGGTTATTTTATAGTGTGATGGATCGGAGAGCAAACGCTGCTACCTTTGTCAAAGCAAAAGAAACGCTCGAAAATCATAATCTGTTCCGTCCCCAACAGATTATGAAAATGGTCAAAGAAAAGGGCGAGCGTGCTACAATTTCTAGGATTAAAAGAATTTTAGAAGATTCAGGCTTTCCCTTATTAAATGATACCAGATGGGGGAAAGCATCGTTCCCTAAAAGTATTGTCGACGCTGCAAAATTGATTAGTAGGTATGATTATGATTTTGAAAAATTCTACAGGTATCATTATGCGAAAAATAACGGAAATCTTAAACTGACGTACAATTCTATATGGAATGCACTTAAAGATATTTATGGCGCTGGACCAAGAATAAGAGCTCAGTTTATACGTGGCATGGTACTAAAAGGTCCTTGGAGACTCCCGCTAACAGATAATAAACTCCTCGAAAAATGTGAATATAATGTAAGGTTCGCTGGTCCAACAAGATTTGCGTTAATCAAAAGCAAGTTCACTTACTTTGAGGATTTAGGTAGATTTGCAGACGAATATCTAGATGGAAACCGAGCCATAATCAGTCATGTTCTTTGGTATATCCGTAAGAAATATTGTGATAAACAAATAAAATGTGATGAATGCCCTATGGCTGGATATTGCAGGTACTTTCTAAAATTAGAATCCCTATCATCGTGATTGATCTATTCTACAAATCCCTTTTTAAGGCGAAATTCTTTAAGTCTCTCTATGCCCAATTCTAATATCTCATCAACATCAAAATTATACAAAACACACATGGTTATAGTCTGAACCAGTAGATCGCTTAATGCTGTTTTCAAATATGCCTTATAAGCAGATGCTTCACTGGGATACGCCTTCATATACCCGATACATTTGGCTATATCAGATAATTGCATTGCTAATATAGCATACCTTCTAAACGGATCCCTTTGTGAACTAGAAATGTTCAATACTTTATTTATAGCGTCCAATTGCTTTTGACTTAACATTATTATTCACTTTGTTAACGAATTTCTACTTATTGTTAGTTAAATCTTTTATTAGGTCGTTCAAATGTATTTTGAATAAATAGGAGGGCTGGTTATGATCTTATCTAGGAAAGACATAATTTTTCGAATAATGCAAGGAGAAAAACGACTATCAGAAAAACAGTTCCCACAAGGTAACAAAAATATTGAGAATTATTTCAAAACTGGTAAAGAAGAATTCTTCAAAAAATACTTCGAAGAGCTAAAATCAATGTATAAGACTAAAGATGAGCAAGAAAGAGCTTTATTTGAACGGAAAAATCTGATTATTAATGAAATAAAGTTATTAGAGGATTTATATAAGAAAAATGAAGAATTGGCTAAAGGAAAGGCAGAGGAATTCATAAAATTATGCAAGTATGATAAACTGCCTATCTTCATAAATGGTTTCGAGCCAGAATTTCTTACGGATGGTGCTAATTACGATCTAAGGTTAGGTAGTGATGCATATGTGACGACTAAAGAATTGCCTGTGAAATTGGATAGGGCTGGCGTCAGCGATACAATCTCAATTGAGCCTGGTGAATTCGGCGTATTAATGACTCACGAATATCTCTATGTTCCTCAAGACTTAATGGGATTCATATCAATTAGGGTGCGCTATAAAAATAAAGGCCTTGTAAATATTTCTGGTTTTCATGTTGATCCAGGTTTCTATGGTAAATTGATTTTTGCAGTTTACAACGCAGGTCCTAGAAATGTGGTATTAAGGCATAAAGAGCCTGTCTTTATGATAATGTTTGACGAATTAACATCTCTTTCTGGACCTTATCAAGGACCATGGAAGGGACAGGAAAATATACCAGTAGATACAATTTCTGCCTTAAGAGGAACAAGCATTTCCGTAAGAAATCTTGACGAGAGAGTTAAAAAGCTTGAGACAGAAGTTCGGGTATTAATTATCGGAATTTTGATTCCTATTGTGTTAGCAATAATTGCCCTTTTACTTCGATAAGGTGAGGTTATTTTGGAAAAAATAAACCGATTAATAGAAGTTTGCCTTGAAATTACCGATTCCTGTCCAATGAAATGTGTACATTGCTCAACATTTAATGACGAAACTGCAATAGATGAAATGAAAACCCATGAAATAAAACGAGTGATCAATGAATTTGCCAAAATGGGAGGCGTTGTTTTAGACATATCTGGAGGAGAGCCTTTAACACATCCCGATTTATTTGAGATCATCGAATATGCACATAGTAAAGGTCTTCGAACTAAACTATACACGTCAGGATTATTTCCTCAAAAGAATGGGACTTTGAGTCAGATAACATGTTGTGTAGCAGAGAAGTTAAAAAAATCAGGATTAAATAAAATCATATTCAACTTACAAGGAGCATGCAAAAAGACACATGAAAGCATAACACGGGTGGATGGTAGCTTTGAAAAAGTGATTAATAGTATTAAACTAATGAAAAGTTTGGGCTTTTGGATCGGTGTCCATTTCGTTCCTATGAAAACTAATTATAAAGAATTAAGAAATACAATTCAATTGTGTCATGATCTTAAGGTTAATGAGTTCGGTGTTTTAAGGTTTGTACCCCAAGGTCGAGGGCGAAAGAATAAACAATGGCTTGAATTATCTCGTGATGAGTTTATTCAGTTAATTTATGAAATAGTTAAATTAAGACATTCATTTGATGATCCAACTATAAAAATTGGGCGCCCATTCAATTTCTGTTCTATTGTTGATGATTCTCTAAAAGTTGAAACATGTAATGCAGGAATATCGACGTGCTTAATCAAACCAAATGGAGACGTGGCACCTTGTCCCGCTTTTAAGCAAAATCCGAATTACGTAGCAGGAAATATAAGAAACATCTCTTTAGCAGAAATATGGCACATATCAAAGATTTGGGAACAATTTAGACTATTCGATTATAAGAAACTGAAGGGGAGTTGCAAGAAATGTAATCATCTTGAACGATGTAAGGGAAGATGCATTGCACAAAGAATCTTATCTTATGGGGACATTTATCAGGGACCAGATCCGTATTGTTTGATTGCGTATGAGGAAGAAATATGCGCTAAGAAAAAATATCCTTCTATTCTCAGATTATGGCCACCAGGGGATAACTCCAATCAAGTGTAAAGCGCCTAAGATAATAATAACTAATCCACCAATAACTAGATAGAGACAAGCTTTTAGTGTAACTATGCTTATTTCTGTTTTAGTATCCTTTGCGAGTTTTGGTAATTTCGAAGTCAAAGACCAGTACCCTAATATAAGAAGAGAAAGACCAATTACTATGAGGATATAACCAGCGTACAAATCTATATATTCACTAAGTCTCAATGAATAGGCTTGTTTTTAAATTTATTTGTACCATGATTTAGACTCTTATGTGATCTTTTAGTTCTTTTTAGGTTGTAATACTATTAAAGTTGTCATAATCTTATGTTTAATATGAAAGAAATACAACTAAAGTCCTTCAACCTGAACCTAGGCTTCTCATCCCAGCCTAGACGTTGTACTAGACTTCATATCTCTTAAACTATCCTTCTTAACTTCTCTCTAAAATCTTGTTCATTCATAGCTTTCCTTATTATCATGGCTTGAATCTCAGGATCCTTTGCCAACATAGATATAACTTCATCGCCATACCTTCTCTTTTCATCTATTTCTAATGCAGTTCTTAAATCAAGAACAGATCCACATTTACAGCAGAACTTAGAGGCTGGAGAATTTTTCTCATTACATCTAGGGCAAAGCTGAACTTTCAAAATATCTTGTCTTTTGATTTCATCTTTAGATAGACCATTAAGTCTAAGTAAAGCATCATCGACATCCCTCCCTGACAGATGAACATATATTGAGGCCATGTCACTTCCTTGAATCCATCCAAAGAACTGCTTCATCTGAGCTTCAGTTAGACAATTGGCAAGATGAGTTGCTCTAGCATGTCTGAAAGAATGGGGATTGACCCTTTTCTTCACATTAGCTAACTTAGCTAGCTTCTTCAATAAATCACATACTGCCCCATACCTAAGCATCTGATTTTTGTTCTTGTTTCCTATACCAAGCCATAAAAAGGCTTCAGGATCATCTTTGAAAGGATGTAAATTGAGCCAATTTGCTAAGGCTGGAGCTGACGAGATAATAAGCACTCTTCTACTACCAGTTTTACCATTAACATTCAAACTCATTCCATGCTCAACTGATTGTACATGTTTTATTCTTAAAGGGAGAATCTCTCCTATCCTGCAACCAGACTCATATAATACAAGAACAAAGGCTTTATCCCTTAGATTATCTGCTTTTTCAGCTATCTTTTTTACTTCATCTTCAGTAAGAATTTCTTCAGGCAGAACTGGCTTCTTTGTATGAGTGGCTTTTATCCAATCTATCTCCACGTTATGTCCATAAGTCTGCTTCAACCATCTAAAGAATGTTCTTATGCTTATCTTGAAGTCATACTTGTATCTCTCACTCCAATTTTTATTACTGATAATTTCTTCAAGTACCTTTACTACATCCTCTTTTGTAGTCTTGAGGAATGATTTGTTCAGAATTAAAGCGACAGTCCTAAGTCTTTGAACATAATTCTCTATTCTAGCGAAGCTTAATCCTTTTATGACTAGATAGCTCTTGAAATCTTCTATTGCTTTCTTATTCTCTTCAGGCATCTTTGAATTTCTTATTTCAAGTAAAGCTCTCTCTAATCTGCCAGAATAGTTGTGAAGATCCATGCTAAATACCTCCCTTCATGGCTAATGAAGGAGAACGAGTTGAAGTCGAGCTTACCAATGCAGGGGGCAAGTTAGAACTCGACTTAAACCCACTTCCTTCTCTTTGAATTTTTATTTTTAATCATATTGTACTTGAAAGGATAAATAGATATCATCTGCATAAGAGTCACATAAACTATTTATGTAAGAAAGTAAGAAGTTTATACATGGGGAAGAAAATGGCTGAACCTGATATTACCATAGTTAGCGATAAGGGTCAGGTAGTGATACCTGCCTATCTTAGAAATAAGCTTGGAATAAAGCCAAGGACTAAGCTACTAGTATATAATGTAGAAGATACTATAATTCTAAAGAAACTGAAAGTCCCTGATCTTGAAAAGGAGATGAGGGAGCTCTACAAAGAAATAGACAAGAAGATAGCAAAGTATGGAGAGTTAAGCGAGGAAGAGATACAGAAAGAAATAGAAAAGTATAGAGCAGAGAAGAGGAGGAAAGCTTAAGGCGCTAAGAATGGTAAGGGCTGTCTTTGATACTAATGTGTTAATATCAAGTCTAATCAGAAGTGGAAAGCCAAGGTTACTATGGAATAAAGTCATTAAAGGAGAGATCGAGCTCATAATTTCTAGAGAAATACTTTCAGAATTTAATAATGTAGCAAGAAGACCAAAGTTGAGAAGGTATGTAAGCCTAAAGCGCTTGAGAAGGTTCAATCTAGTCTTGATTAGAAGAGCAGAGATCATAGAGGTGAGAACACATTTACCACAAATAACAGAGGACCCTGATGATAATGTGATAGTCGAGACCGCATTAGATGGTAGAGCAGACTATATAGTGTCAGGAGATAAGCACTTGCTCATACTTAAGGAATTTAGAGGAATTAAAATTATTAATGTAGAAGAGATGTTAGAAATCTTGAGACTTAGCTAGAAATCAAGATTTGATGATTTCTTCAGCAAGCTTCCTGCTTATCTTGTCTTGCTCCTGAGTTGAACCCATCTCTAATCCATAAGCCTTTGCTAATCTTAATACATCATGAACAGATATGTTAAGCAATTCAGCAGATTTTGAAAGTGAAATCTTGCCCTTAGAGTAGAGGTTCAATACGTATCCCTTCATCCCTTCATAAATGAGTCTTCTCAAAGCTGTCTTTTCGTCTATGCTTTCCTCTTTAGCTAAAATCTCCACTTAATATTCTCATGTATCCCCAGATTAACTTGCGCCTTCGATCACCTTTTTAGCTGCTAAATAAAAGAAGAATCAGCGATAGAGACTTTGAAGCATGAATTCTTGGATTATGCTGTTTTTCCAAGTTATTGAGCCTTACAAGCAAGTTACGAATAAATTAATTTCTTTAATCAATGAAGAAGCTTATAGAAGAAAGGAAAGGCTTGTTGAAGTCTTTCTTGATTATGTGTTCTCCAAAAAGACTAACAAGTCCGATGTGAGTTTTCGTAGTAATACCATAACTGTAGAGTACAGCGCGCGCTGCGTGGAAGATGGCATAGTAAGCCCTCGATACTGCACCAAAGTATTCTCCTCTATCTAAAAGTGCTCTCGCACCTTCTAGAGCTCTATCTGCTAACCTTAACGAGGCTTTCACGAAATCTTTCGAATGTCCCGTTGTCATATAACACAATACCCTCCTTAGCAACCTCATCAAGGAACGGTGAGCTTAGCCTAGCGTTACGCTTAAACTCTTTGCGAGATAGATAAACAAGAGTCGTAGCCGTTGAGTTCTTTAGGTCGATTTCAGTAGCTATCTTACGAATCTTGCTATAAGTTGAACTTGTCTCATCGTTAGCAATGATCAATACATCAATGTCGCTATCAACTCCTTTGTACTCTCCTCTCGCAGCAGAGCCATATAGGACTAAAGAATCAATGGAATCTCCTAACTCGGATGTGATTCTCTCCTTCAGCTCTTCGACAGTTTTCTGATACTGTTTGGACTCGGCTAGAGACATCTCAACCAATTGTATGTTTGTTTCCTGTATATAAGTTCATTTTATAATTATTTGCCTTAATAGGATGAAACAGGGAGATTAATCTTGGGTCTCCATAAGTAGGGGGGTTTAAATAAACATTAGTTATTTTATCCACTATTCACAGTTAAGGTTATTGAACCGTATAGGCAAGTCACTAATAGTCTGATTTCTTTATTAAACAGGAATGCATATATGAGAAAAGAGAAGTTAGTTAAAAAACTAATGGATGTTCGAATAAGCGCTAGCCCAATGACTCCAAATTTATGACTTATACTTTAGAAGATCATTTTCTATATTAGAAATACTTATATCAAACCCTAACATATCCGATAGCTTGGTGGTTGAAATGCCGAAGGTCTTGACCTTTGATAAGCTTGGAAGAGTGATGTATTTAAGGTCTATTGGGCTCACTCAAGAAGAGATAGCGAAGGAGCTGGGGGTTACTCAAGAGGCCATTTCTTACAACCTTAGGAAGATCAAGGAGAGAGCGACTTCTGAAGGACCAACCACACCTTTCTTGATGTTGCTTGCTGGAGCCACTGATGCTGGGTTAGGAAATTTTGCAGAATTCTTATTTGGTAAAAGAGCGAGGCTCTTTCCATGTCCAGAATGTGGTAAGCCTATTTTCTATAAGACTCCTAAATGCCCTTGGTGTAAATCACAGTTAACAGAACAGGACTGGATTGAGAAAGGGTAGTTAGAAGATTATGGATTGGTGTCTATAATTAGGAAATTATTGATCTTTTCACCATATTTCGTCCAATCTTAGATAAGGTATCAGCGATGCATCTACTGCTTATGGTTGGTTAGAGATTTCAAGTGTTTGAGAAATGTCATTTAATTTAGCATTTGCTTGAGATTTTAAATATTTAGATTTCTTCAGTTCTAGTCCTTTGAATGCTCTCTTTCTGCTATTTTTTACAAAAAACTATTTAATCAACTTTTATATATGCCAGAAATGATTCATATATATGTATAAAAATCTTCATAGAAGGTGGTTAAATGAAAAGCCCAACCGAGATGATAGTTAAGATCATTGGGAATCTTGCGAATAATCCTATCTCAAATTCTGTACTAAAAATAAGCGGGAAGCTTGTCCATGTTGAAACTAACAACAGAACGCTAAAAAGTGGTGGCATACCGATAGTACTTACGGCCTCAGCGATTGAGATGAGTGATTTTAATCTCAATCCTTTTATAGCATTTTCAGGGGGTTTCCCGCTCGGAATTTTTCCAAAATTCCTCTTAAGAAAAAAGCTCTATCCAAACACTCCTTTCAATGGAGATGGGACGGCAAAGTTTGCACCCTATGGACTGAGAAAAGTTGAAGCGTTATTAATGGAAGAATTTGGAGAGGAGAATGTAGTTACTACACATCCTGACAATCTTCACAGGTTTATCGGACCTAAAACAAAGATTGTTGGTATTTCTACTATGGATCCACTGGGCATAGGCTTTGTAAGCAGAACTTACACCAGCATCTTAGGCTTAAACGGAAAACCCACAACATTGATAGAATTTGAGAATCTACTCTCGAATCCCGCGCTCAGGAAATACAGACCTAAAATCATCGTTGGTGGTTCAGGTGCTTGGCAAATATCAAGTATGAATATGCATGATGAGCTCGGCATAGATACGATTTTGATTGGACAGGCAGAACATTCTGTTGTAGAAATTTTCAGGAAAGTGATGAACGATGAGAAGGTCAAAAAAGTGATTACAATGCTATCGCCCAAAGGCAAAGAAATCCCTATCATAAAGAAACCATCTATATATGGAACAGTCGAAATAACTCGCGGTTGCAGTAGAGGCTGTTCATTCTGTTCACCCTCAACACGTCGATGGTATTCTTTCCCCTTGGAACATATCCTAAAAGAAGTTGAGCTGAATGCAAAAAGTGGAACGCGAGTAATCATTCTTCAGACAGATGATATATTCCTATATAGATCAAAACAAAATTTCATTCCAAACAGAGAAGCGATTGTAGAACTAATTCAAAACGTAAATAAGATTGAAGGTATTGAGTACATACAGATTGCCCATGCCTCACTTGCTCCTATCGTTTATGACAGAAAAATTGTAGAGGAAATAGCCCCAATACTTGTGGAGAAGTCAATTTGGAATTGCAACGGTAACCATTGTGCTTCTATCGAAGTTGGTATAGAAACGGGTAGTGTGCGATTGATGGAAAAGCATATGAAGGGGAAAATGCTGCCTTATGAGCCTGAACAGTGGCAAGACATCGTTGTCCAATCGATAGGAGTTCTGAATGACAATAACATCTACCCGTTAGCGACTTTAATTTTGGGTTTACCTGGAGAACAGAGAGAAGACGTACTCGATACCACTGAGCTTCTCGATAGACTTAAAGGGGCAAAAATTTTCTATGTTCCACTCTTATTCACATCAGAAGAAGAATCTGTTTTGAAAGGTCAAACACATAAAAATCTGAAAGATCTTGACGAGTTGCAATGGAATATTCTCTCAAGATGCTGGAGACATAATATCGATACGTGGAAACCAGAAATAAACACAATTGTTATGTTCAGCAGTTTATTATTATATCCTTACTTCAAGTGGAGACATGGTAAAAAAATCTTTAAACCGTTCATGGAATTTTCTGGATTAAGTAGAAAGTTAGGAAGCAAGCGCCAGCCCCAGCCTCAATAATGTACCTCAAATCTTGATCGCATAAATACGAGAGAGGAACCTTTCAAAAATAATAGGGCATTTGCCAAAGAATGATTAAAATGTCGTTCAAAAGAATTTTGTTAGTAAAACCAAAAGGGAGAAAAGGTCTGGGTTTTTCAGCAGATGTTATTCCTATAGGCTTGGAATACATTGCTGCGTCAATAGAAAAGGAAGTTAACGATATTCGTATAATTGATATGGAGTTTGAGAAACGTCCATTTCAACGCTTCCTTACCCTCTTCCAACCAGATTTGGTCGGTATAACAATGTCAGCCACAGATCATGATGAAGGTTTACGTCTTGCAAAAATTGCTAAGGATAATGGTATTACAACACTGCTGGGTGGTTATCATCCAACAGCCATACCAGATGAATTACTTTCACATCCACAAGTTGATATGATTGTCAGAGGCGAGGGTGAACTTACGATGGAAGAACTCTTACAAAAAGGTTCTCCTGAAGGTGTTCTTGGAATTTCATACAAAAAAGGTAGAAAAATAATTCACAATCTTGATAGATCATTGATAGAAAATTTAGATTCTCTACCATTCCCAGCAAGACATCTTAGAAAGCACAAATACCGAAACCATTTAGACAATAATAGTAGAGAGATAGACGTTATTTCCATGTCACGCGGATGTTGGGGAAGGTGCACTTTTTGCTGCGAACCTTACATGAATAAAAGTCGTATGCGTTTTCGTTCGCCCGAGAATGTGATGGAAGAATTACTGGAAATCGTATCCTTTCACAAGGGGAAGCCATTAGGAATCCTCGTGACAGATCCCCATTTCATGGGAGACCCTAAAAGAATTGATCATTTGTGTGACCTGTTACATAAACATAAGCTGGACATAATATTTTCTGTCATGACAAGAGTGGATAGTATTGTCAGAAACCCCAAGCTCATCAAAAAAATGTGTGATAATGGCATTCTCAGCTATGAGTTGGGCATCGAAAGTCCAGACCTCAAAGATTTGAACAATACAAAAAAAGGCATAACACCTGAAACGCAAAGAGAGGCGGTAAAAATTCTAAGGGATAATGGTGCAAATGTATCTGGAACTTTTGTTATTGGCTTACCAGGTCAAACCGAAGAAGAAATAAAACAGTTTCCAGTATACGCTAAAAAGATAGGACTGATGAATGCTGCATTCGGCATCGCAACTCCCTTCCCTAAAACAGAGTTTTATAACACCTTAGCTAAAAAAGGGTTGATCCTTGAGCGTGATTGGACAAAATACGATGAAATGCATTCTATTTTCAAACTGGACGGTGTGAGCAGAGAACGGTTGGAAGAACTGGAAACCTACTGCATGGCGAGATTTTGGACATTGAACACACTACTAGACAGAGCTAAGATTTTACAAAAGAGATACGGCAAGAAGATGTTATTAAAAGATTTTCTGGAAGACATAACAAGAAAGATAGAGTTCGGGAAAAATGCTGGGGTCAACTTGAGAAAGGGTGAATTCGAGGGTCATCTCAAGGCAGTTTTAGAGGCGATAGCTGATGCTGAGGCTGAAGAAAATAAAAGGAAGGCAGATATATGCAATGTTGTAGAAATGTCAAGGTTTCTCGATATTCTTGGCCCACAAACGATACAATTCACTCTCAGATACAGAGAACTTCAGCCGATTAGTTACGTTATGAAAATTACAAAGAGTAGTAAAAGTGCTGTGGAATATATAAAGACCATTTCTGGGAAACGGAATGATGCAACCATGAGCATCGACATAGATTTGAATGGATTGATGAATTTAGCCGACGATGATTTGTCGTTCAACCCAATAAAAACCTTCATTTTCTTGGTAAGATCTGCGCGGAACGCAAAAGGCGTCTGGAATATGCTTAAGCTATTCACTGCTTTAGCGGTTGAGTTTGGTTTTTCCTACCTTAAAAGATGAGACAATAATGTGATAAGCTAATGATCAAACAATTACTAAACAAAATAAGAAAAGTCATAGGGACTTACTCTCTCATACGAGAACTTGCTTCGATAAATGGATCTAATGTGGACAAGTCGATTCTAGACAGAGTGATGTATAACACAGAAAATTTACCTCCTTTAGGAAAAGAGTATTGGTGGTTTCTTTTCTTTGGTCAAGATGGTGAAAATCCAGTGCAATTTATGTTATTAATATTTAGAAAATACGGGAAGAAGATGTTGTTTAATAATAAAAAAATGAAATTCGAAAAAATAGGAAAAAATAAATTCCAAGCTGTTACGTCTGGCTGGGTATACGACGGAGAAGAACTTCGTGATTTAGGAGATACAAACGCTATTGTAAAAATCCAAGAAAAAAAGATTGTTTCCGAGATTTCTGGTCAAAGAATGATATTCAGCGGTAGTTTTCCAAATTATGAATTGACTGTTGGTGATTTGATTAATTTGAAAATAACAAAAGGGAATTATTTAGAAAGTAAAAACGCGTGCGGTGTATTCTTACCACCGTTTGGCATGGGGTGGGTTGATATCTTTTCAGATGTTGATGGCATCGCATTTGGAGTAAAATTCAAAGGAGTGGCGCATCTACAAAAAGTTGTTGGTGCCACAATATTCGGGCCATTTCATTGGGGAAGAGTAATTTTCCAAAATGGCTCCTCAGCTTCCATTTTTTGTCTCAAAACAGGGAAGGACTCGAAAATTTATTTTCATAAATCTCTGACTTTTCATGATCTTGAAAATAAAAAAATCATTAAATTTGATAATCCGAAATTGAAAATAACAAGGAGAAAAAATAATTGGATCGTTGAAGGAAAGGATAACGACAAAAACCTCAGAATTGTCTTAGAAATTTATGCAACAAAACGATACTCTATGAAAGGTGGTGGCTCACAAGTTTACATAGAATATGCTGTTATACCTAAAGAATTTAATCTAAAAACTAAAGACCAAGTGATTGCATTATATGATTTAGGTAAGGGTGTGGGAACATTTGAAGATGCCTATTGGTAAGTCATTAAAAAAGCATAGCCTTCATTTCTAGAACTTTAGTGATCTCGTCTAATATTTTCTGTATTTCACCCTTTACTTTTTTCCATGTTTCTTGAACAGGAACAGCTCTGTATATGTACTTAAGTCTCTTACCTTGTTCTACTTTTTTACTTATAAACCCTTCTTGGTCTAATCTTTTTATGTATTTTCGTATTGTTCGTTCTGAAAGATTTAATTGTTTTTCAATTTGTTTTATGGTTAGTGAAGATTTTAGTAAAAGATTGTAAATTTTAATTTCTATTTTTTCAAAATTAAGAAAACCCAAAATAACGTTCAGTAATTCCACCGGTTCTTTTCTCTCTTTCAATAATTTTTCTATATCTGCAATATAATTTCTTTTTTCCATGATTTGTAATATGAACAAATTTCTATTTAAATTTTCATATGTATGAATTCTTTAACCTTTGAATTACAGATGTAACTGTATCATCCCATCATTTCTAGTTCATAACCTCTTTTTCAGCCAGAGAAAGAAATAGAGGGATAAAATCAGGATAGCGATTGAGACCTGAATAATTAGACCTAACTCATCGTTTTTAGATAAGATGTTCGAAAATTTGTCTCCAATATTCAAGGGCACCGTCATGCCTATAAGCATCAGGCGTCTTAGTATTCTCTTAAGTGGATCTAATTTTTTTGCGTTTGGCTGTAATGCCTCACTATATATCATTGTTATACTCTTCTCTCCACCACATTGGGAACAACTACCGCTATGCCTGAACACATAGTCTCCGTTGGTGAACAGCCTTTTATTCTTCACATGGCATCTGAGGCATTCTTCCACCGTGTAGACCATGTATGGACTCTTCCGCTTTGTGCTTAACAGCACAGTTATCTTCTCCATCTTTAATCATATCCTTCACATACTCAACCCATAGTCCTTACTAGAGCGCTTTTTCAGAGTCGTATCCGAGTTGTCTGTTGCAAACTTGATACAAGCAATAATCGTCTTAACGCCAAATTTGAAGAGAAGTTTAAGAATAAGCCGAGTGTGGGATTCGCACGGAGCGATGCATGAATTTGAGATCCTGTTTACTTCCATTTCACATTGGGCATCAAACACGAAATATTTAAATTTTACAATCTTCAGAATTTTCTGAAGATTAGAATGGTATCGCCTGTTGACGAATTCATCCAGAGGCTCGGAAAGCTGACTGATAGATGGGGCTGGGGGGAAAGCATAGGGAACATTTGGGGGATTTTGCTCCTTTCTAGTGAGGCCATTACTCAAGATGATCTAGCCGAGGCCTCCAGCTACAGCGTAGCCTTGGTGAGCTCGAGCCTCTCGAGGCTCGAGGATCTGGGATTAGTGGCTTCTGTGGGGAGAAGGGGTAAGAAAAGGCTGTACAGAGCTGTGCTTTCCTTTATAGATGCCTTAGAAAATTTCCTCACACGGTTTGTGGATACTGAGTTGACACCCACTGTAAACCTCCTCTCGAGGCGAATTTATGAAATTAAGGAAGAAAAGCAGAGGCTTAATGCAGGAAGAATCCTTGAGGAGTATAAGAAGGCTATAGCCTTTCTTACCTACTCGGTGTCTTTTATGAAGAAACATAAAGATCTAAGACTCGATGAGTTGCAGCAAGTTCTACAGCGAGTTGGTGTGTAAGATTGTCCTTACCTTGGACATTTTCGCATTTACTAAGCTCGTTCTATTGGATACATTCTACCAGAAGAAAGGCAATACATGGGTTTGGAAAGATAAGTGAATACAAATGGAAATGGATTATATTTATCTCATTGTGATTCTAGCAGTGTTGTTGGTAATTACTCCTACATTACTCTGCTTGTGGAAGATGAGGAAAGAACACTGAACAAGATAGCACTTTTTTAAATTAGTGGAAAGATAGCGTATCCATATTCAGAACCACAAAAAAGAAATCACGCAAAGCACTGGCTTTAGCAGCTATACTCATTATATTCCTGCCAATGATGAGGGCATTCTACGTGATTATGTTGCCTACAATGACAGCTCCGAGTCCTAATTCCATATGCAAATTGTAAGATGCTATCGAAGGCAACAAAGAGCAGTTTCAATAATCCAGAGCAAAACATAATATTTATAGGAGGCTGGGGGAGGTCAAAAAGACCTTCAGACTTCGCTACATGGACTGAAACTTACATCATGGCACTATTGTCTATACTATAGAAGCAGTGTGAGTCATTTCACTTAAAGAGAAAAGACCATACCGCCTTGGAGACTTTGCATATATGGGCTCAAGTGAGTGCGTTCACTGTAATGGCAAGATGGGACAGAGCACTCAATGGATATTGTTAGGATAGGGTTATGTCTCTTGATACCTTATTGTCTTTGCTTTCGTGCCTCTTCTGTTACAAGACAACTAGATGGTAGTAAAGTCATGTTAATTGAGAAATTGCTATTTCCTTATCAATATCCTCTGCGAAGGTAGTACAGAAACAAAATGCCAACCTTCAGCTAGATCTCTCTCAAGCCCCTCTTTTTTAACTACCCTTTGAGGATCTCTTCCCCCTTCTCTCAATTTCTTTATTTCATCCTGTATCAATTCAATCTCTTCATCAGCACTAAGCTCCTTTCTAAGTTCCTTCTGCTTCTCAATTTTAATGCGCATAGCGTCTATGCCAAAGGCTTCAGCAAATCTTCTTATTGCCTCTAGAACAGCTTCCTCTTTCTTGAATGTTGGTTTTGGCTCGAAGGCAAGCTTTAGGTAATCTTGCCTCATCTCCTCCACCTTTTCCTTGTTAAAAGATATTGTTGATCCCTGCACTTTAACGCCAGAGCCGAAGTATGGATCCTGGCAATATATGCCTTATCAGGAACTCTCTTACCTTTATGTCAAGTCTTGTGCCATCTATCAGGGGTTTGTCAAGAACTTCTTCGAATGTCTTCCTTAAACTATGGGCATCGATCTCATTCCATTGAGCTATACCAGCATTCCTAGCCGATTTCTTTAACACACGTGATAAATAGTTCTTTGTGAGTGGAGAATAGCGTCTATTTTTTACCTTTTTATCGTCTGTGCAGAAAAGTATCTCATTATCTTCAATGATACCATCTTGCCTCTCCCTCCTCTGCTCTAAATAAGATTTTAGCCTTCTAACAGCGATAGGAGCAAAAAAGGTATAGTATGGTATGTTATTCTTGCAAGCATTAGGTACCCTCTTCTTCATCTCAGGATAAACAGGAACAAAGATATTTTCCTCCCTCGCTTCGAGATCAGCCTTAACATCTCCATAGGTCAAAGCCCTTAGAGTTGCATTCCTTAATCCACTAGTGGCAAGGCAAAGTATGACAGCATTAGCCTTCAAGTTAGGCGCTGCATCAGCCATCTTAATGGCTTCCTCTATAGTAGGAATATACTGAGGTTTGAACCTCTGGAGTGGGGAAAACTAGACGACGACCCCTTCATCAGAATTTTTCTAAAACTCATTTTTATCCTTATCTGATTTATCATAAACTTAAATCGATTCTAATGATAATAAGAAATGGTCTTGAGGATAATAATGCACGTTGATCTGAACGCTTTCTTCCCATCTGTGGAAATGAGAGAAAATCCAGAATTGAGAGGGAAACCAGTGATAGTTGGTGCAGATCCTAAAGAAGGTAAGGGAAGAGGGGTAGTTGCTTCAGCATCCTATGAAGCAAGAAAGTTTGGTGTTAGATCTGGGATGCCAATATCCAGAGCATGGAAATTATGTCCTCAAGGAGTATACATAAGACCGAACTTTGACCTTTACACTAAGGTATCAAATAACATTATGAAGATTTTGAGAAATTATGCTGACAAGTTCGAGCAGTATGGAATAGACGAAGCCTTCCTAGATGTTTCCAATAGAGTCAGAGATTTTGAGGAAGCAAGAGAACTGGCAGAAACGATAAGAAGAGAAGTCTTTGACAAAGAAAGGTTGACTTGCTCTATTGGAATAGCGTCGAACAAACTTTTAGCAAAGATAGCATCAGATTATAGAAAGCCTTACGGATTAACTATTGTGAAGGAAGATGATGTTGAAAGATTTCTATCAGGGCTCAAAGTTAGAAAACTACCAGGAGTAGGTCCTAAGACTGAAATAAAGCTAAAAGAAATGAAGATAAAAACTATTGGCGATCTAGCAAAAGCCAGATTGGATGATTTGGTCAAGGTCTTTGGAGTTGTCTGGGGAACAAGACTTCATGAATCAGCGAGAGGAATAGATAAGAGTGAAGTGCAAGAGGAGTATGAAATCAAATCCATAGGAAGAGAGTTTACTTTTGAGGAAGATACAAATGATAGAAATCTTGTCTTTAAGACTATAGACGATCTGGCAGAAGAGGTTCATGATGAATTGATGGAAAACAGATTTTATTTCAAGACTGTGAATGTGAAGATAAGATACGAAGATTTTGAGACTCATACTCATGCCAAGTCACTATTCTTTCCAACAAATAGTATTGATACCATAAAAAGTATTGCAAAAAAGCTTACTTTGCCCTTTCTTCAAGCAAACAAGAAGATAAGACTGATTGGTGTCAGAGTTTCAAACTTAACTTTCAACTATAAGCAGATAACTCTTGAATAGATAGACCAACCTTGTGGATACGGCTTTCGAAAATCACTATAACCAATTATTGCTCGCAAATATAGATTATTTTATTCCTGTATTCTTGATGGACACAATAATTGCCATACTAATCACGAATGTATCCGAAATGGATGCGGTAATTTGACGAAAAATGAAAGATTTATAAACATAGATTTCAGCTCTATAGTTGGAATCTATCGATGTCTATCGATAGCAGGCTTTTTGTTGAGAGGGATAACCTTCTTAACGATATATCATCCGAGAGCATCCCTAAAGATAGAGCCCTTGTTAATGGCAAAGTTGTACCTCAGTTAGAGGCACCATTAAAAAAGCCTACTGTAAGACCAAATTTTACATTCAATAAGAAGGAAGGTTTAAACTCTCTCTACAAAGCTGGAGCAATTCTATGGCTCCTTTTTTGCCAAAGATACCATTCCTTGAGATTTGGTAATACTTATTACACAATAAAAGAAAGCATGAAAATGTATAGGAAAAGATTGAATAGTCTTTCGAATGATCCAGGATGCCTTGATTACCTTTCCTTGATAGATCATCGCTACATGAAAGAGAAGCACTGGATTTATGCTGATTATATTGCTACCATTACATCATTGCCTTTATTGTATAAAGTATGTAATAGTCAGAAGATCTTGACAGCTATACTGGCAAAGACATCTTTTGCGAACAACGTCAAGTTGCTGGATAACCTTAACGATGAAATTCATGACCCTTCGCAAGCACTAGACTCTCTAAAGAATTGGCTATCTGCTCATACGAGAGGAGAATATAGTCATCAAGAATTGAATCTAGATGATGTGACTAGGGCTGAAAATTCTGCCTTTGAGATGGGGACATGGGTCTTTAACGATGTGAATTCGTGCAGAGTCAAAGATTCTCAGATGTATGGATCATATTTGAAAGATGCCATAAAGATAGTCGATGGGCAGATAAATTCCATCAAGCATAAAAAGGATAGAAAGGGCAGACTTCCTTCCTTAAGAGAATACATAGTAAAGGTCTCTGAAAAGAGCATCGGAGACTTGTGGATAGATATCGATTTGTGCCTTTTTGAAAACGGGGTAGGAGGTCTTGACAATCATCAAGAAAGAGCCCTAGAATCTCTGAAGTTTGGGAACTCTCTCATATTCAAGTCCTGTCTGTTCTACGATGATGTTCAAGATATATACGAGGATTTGAGCACTAAATCTATCAACAGTTCAATAATACTTGCCATTGAGAAGGGTATAATATCTTACAATGATGTCAAGGATGAGAGTGCTCAAGAATTGGTCAAGAAACTTAAAGAGAACGGCATCCTCATGGATATCGTAAGGCTTGCAGACCTTTTCTTCATAACAGGGATAGAGAAACTCTACGAAATAGAAGACTCTTTAGAAGAATTTTTGGATAGAGAAGGTCTTGTTCAGAGCTATAGGCTTCTTAGAATGTTCCTAATAAGGAAGATACTTAACATGAATAGGGATTATGAGAGTCTGAAACTCTTTCTATCCTCTTTGGGAGACCTTGAAAAGATAAAGAGGGCTATACCTGACGATATAATGGCACTAAAAAGATACCTAATGCAGTAGAATTCTAGACTAAAAACCTTATTAGTATAAAAAGCAAGATAAGTTAGACTCTAGAGTGAAAACGGATAGGTTCTACACTGGGCACGAGCTCTTTGATGAGATAGTTACGATAGACTATGGATCTTCGATCTTAGTAATAGATGAGAGCTTTATGGAAGCCAAGAATCTGTTATTGACTCTCTTCAGAAAGCAGAAGCCCTATGAGCTAGCGTCTTATGAAGTCAAGGCTCCCAGCGGTCAAGTCTTTAATATGGGAAACCTATCCCTTAGCGACGCCAGTGTAAATATCAACAAATTGAGAGAAGATTCTAAAGAATCTGTCATTATCCACAACTATCTTCCAGACTTCATAATAAAGTACGAACCTGAAGTATTCCTACGTATGCTTGAAGGATGGAAGGATCGAATCAAGAGCAATAGAACGGTCGAGTTCTATCTTCTGCCAAAAGATGCCTTTCGTGAAGTAGAGAAGAAGATGATGTCAATAGTAGATGGGGTAATAGAGATAAGAGTGAAGAGAGAGGGAAAGGGCTTTGGTCTGAGCTTCATAGTAATGCGCTGTTGCAAGCCAGAGTATCACCTTCATGAGTTTCGCTATAAAATAGAAGGCTCTAAACTTCTTATAGAGTGGGAAGGAGAGTACAGAGATAAGCTCCCTCTAATAACTTTTGATGAGATAATACATAGGGTCGAAGGCTACAAAAGAGACCTTCCTTACCTAAGGATAGAGCGTGGTACTGGACTGCCCATAGGTCTGCCCACTTACGACTACTGGCTACTTTCACAATTAGAAGGAAGAGACATGTTCTACATCAAGATACTCTTCTACGAGCGCTTCGATGATATATTGAGGAGGATAGCAAAGTGGCACATACTTGGTTATATAAGAGTAGTAAAGAAGTCTGAAAAGTTGGTAGATGAAAGGAAGTTCAACATAGGCAAGTCTGTTTCCTGGAAGACAAGGCTTGCCTTAAATCTTCCTTTAGGTTTTACTAAACGGTTTGTAAGTAGAGATCGTATCAGAGCTGTGCCAGCTGATGTATACGCAGCAGAAAAGAGAGCAATCTTCGAGTTCCTGAAGATATTCTTTGGTGAGAGTACAGAGCTTGGAATAGAATCCCTCGAAAATCTACTCAGTTTAGAGGAAGGTTTTCACGAAGTAGTCGGTCGTAGCACTGCAGCAGAACGCATCAGAAAGTTGGGAGAAGATGTAACCAGCAGCATCGATCTTAAATATCTTCCAAAGATCATAAAAACAACCATCCATGTAGGCTATAAACTGGATTGTAACGTAAAAGAAGTCTCGCCAGATCTATTCTTGGTTACGGTTTACGATTGCTTCCTTTGTGAAGGCATGAAATCTATAAGACCTATCTGTCGATCTATAAGTGGAGCATTGACTGGAGCTTGTTCATTAACCTTTAAGAAGATGATGAGCTGCAGGGAGATAAAGTGCAAGGCTCTAGGGGACGAGAATTGCGTATTTGAATTAAAGATTGAAAGGTAGCCAAAAAGATGAGTGGTATGTGTTCGAATCTTCTATTACTGAATAGAAGAATTCAAGAGTCTCCATTTACAAAGTATCGTCTTAAGAGAATCTGGCTTCCTTTAACAGCGTATGGTATACTATATGGGTTTGCAAGTGATGTCATGGGAATATCAGGAGGACTTTGGACCTATTCTATCCCTTATTTTTGGATTCCTTTTTGGTTTCTTTTCATGTTTTCCAGTATAATCATAATCGAAGTATTAGAATGGTTTTGGTATAATGGATTATTTAAGAAAGGGACGAGGAACGCACCGATACTCAAAGAATTCATCATCCCGATTGATTATTATTTGACTGGCATGTATGGCGGAGCTTTTGAAAACTACGTCATATATTCTGGTATTTTAGTGTATACTGGTATAGATCCCGCTTCTCCAATGATTTTGGTGCTTCTATGGGGATTTAGCAACGTTGCGCTATTCACTCTGATAAGAGAAATATGCCCAGAATTTCATATAGGAAGAGTAAAAAAGTCAATTATTACAGCAGTTCTTACTCTTATACTGCTCTTCATTTTAGTGGCAGGATACGCTATAGAAAGGTCTTCTTGGGCATTACTACAAGCATTTATCATCATTACAGCCTTAAGGTTTCTTTCCATGAGGAATCGTCATAAAGAATACAAGAACTATCTTACGCTTGCCTTTCTTCTTCTTTCTTTAGCTTTTGTGGTTGGTGAGATTGTATTAATTCTAACATAGTTCTATTTTGAAGATATTTCATAAAGAGATTAAGCAAAAGTTATAATTTTATTCCTAAAACAGGAAGTATCGCTCTTAAGTCCTTTTTATCTATTGTAGCCCGAGCATTGAACTTCACCTGCATTTCAGCTAGAGATAGCATTGAGATCAAAGATGCTTTATCACTACTTGAGAGATTCAACTTTTCAAGTTCATTTCTTAGACAACTTGTGTTGAAGGCGATACTAAAACCAACTTTTTTGAACAAGGATACATTAGACACATCATCTCCTACAGCGATGCATTCCGATAATTTGAAACCATATTTTTTAACGATCTTAGCAAAATGGTAATCCTTGTTCTTCATATCTATTATTGGAGGGTTTATGCCAGTAAAGACACCATCTTTTACTTTAACACCAGTGCCTAAAGAAAAGTCAAGATTCAATCTATTCTTTAAAACATCTGTGAAATACTGAGAGGCACCTGTGCTTATAGTCCCGACTATGAAGCCATGCTTTTTTAGAATCTTTACAGTATCTTCAGCCCCTTCCATCAATGGAACAGAATTTAATATTGGAGCTATATCACTCTCTTTCAAACCTATGAAAAGTTTTAAACTATCCTTTACAGCTTGAGAGAAGTTCTTTGAGCCAGTAATTACGTCTTTGTATATCCCTCTTATCTTTTCACCAAAGCCCAACTCATCAGCAGCATAGATAGATGCATAGCCATCTATTAGCACTCCATCACAGTCAAATTCGACGATCTTGTATTTTTTTGAAGAAGCCATGCTCATCGCTTAAGGATTAATTTATCATGTTATATTCTTTAAGACTTTAGAGCAAGATTAATTTACCACTTTTACTATTGATTGTTTAGCCGGCCATAGCGACGGGGTCCGACCTGGTCTCATTCCGAACCCAGAAGTCAAACCCGTCGACGCCGTTGTGTTAGTAAGGTGCGCGAGCCCTTGCGAAGCGACGGTGCCGGCGCCCGATTCTTCTTGCTTTTCTTTCAACCTAACTGCTTTAACAGATAAAATATGATTTTATATGTGGTTTGCTTGCTTTCGCTAGCATACTAACCACTAAAGCAAGACCTTGGAATAGTCCCATGGGAATAGATTTTTAAAACGCTATAACTACTTCTATAATTATGTGAAATAAAGTAAGATGAGAAGTTAATGAGCAAAGCCATAGAAACATTCGACCTTACAAAAAGATTCGGTGAAGTTGTAGCAGTGGATAAGCTTAACATAGATGTCGAGCAAGGCGAAATTTTTGGTCTACTTGGACCAAACGGCGCTGGAAAAACTACAACGATTTCAATGCTTTGCACAATTCTGAAGCCTACCTCTGGAACCGCGAAGGTAAATGGTTTCGACATTGTCAAGCAAGCAAAACAAGTGAGGAAGTCGATTGGCATCGTATTCCAAGACCCAAGCATTGATGATAGATTAACAGGCAAGGAAAACCTTTACATGCATGCCAACTTGTATGGCGTGCCTCCAAGTGAACAGAAAACCCGTATTGATGAAGTTTTGAAGTTGGTTGAGCTTGAAGACAGAGCTGATGATATTTTGCGCACTTACTCTGGTGGAATGAGGCGTAGACTGGAAATCGCACGCGGCTTAATTCATTATCCTAAGGTTCTTTTTCTTGATGAACCTACTATAGGGCTTGACCCCCAGACGAGAGAGCATATCTGGAAATACATTGAAGAATTGAGAAAAGCTCACGACATAACCATTGTCTTGACAACTCATTATATGGAGGAGGCAGACAAGCTTTCCGACCGCGTAGCCATAATCGACTATGGCAAGATCGTTGCTTTGGATACGCCCGCCAAATTAAAAGAAGCTTTAGAGGGCGATGTGATAACAATAAAAAGTAAGGATGCTGAAAAACTCTCCCTTATAATTGCTGATAAGATGAGCATTCATAAGGCTCAAGTATTCGGTGACAAGCTTGAACTTACAGTGAGCAAAGGAGAAGCATTGCTACCGAGAATAGTAGAAACAGCTGCAGAAAGTAAGATAAACGTGGAGGCAGTGTTCCTGCGTGAGCCAAGCCTTGAAGATGTCTTTCTGCATTATACTGGCAGAGCGATCCGCACTGAGGGAAGCAGCGAACTCCACGGAGAGGCGGCTATCAGGAGGAGGGTCGTAAGATGACAGAAGCTAGAGGTCTTTACACCCTTTGGTTACGTGAAGTCAAACGCTATCTAAGAGATAGGGTAAGAATCGTAAGCGGCTTTTTCACGCCTCTAGTTTGGTTACTGATCTTCGGCAGTGGAATGCGTTTTTCAGGCAATATAGGTAATCTAAACTACCAACAATACATTTACCCAGGTATAGTAGGTCAGGCACTTCTCTTCACTTCTATGTTTATGGGCATCTCAGTAATCTGGGATAGAGAGTTCGGTTTTATGAAAGAAATTCTAGTCTCGCCAATTTCTCGAATCTCTACCTTCCTTGGAAAGATGGTAGGAGGCAGCACCGATGCTGTAATTCAGGGAATTATTGTCTTACTTCTTGGCACGTTTCTAGGAACACAAGTGAATGCTCTTGCGTTTCTTGAGGCACTACCAATCATGGTGCTTATCACCTTTGGATTTGTAAGCATGGGATTGACGATAGCAAGCTTCATGGGTAGTTTAGAGAGCTATGGAATCGTTCAAGCTTTCATAAACATGCCTTTATTCTTTCTCAGTGGCGCACTTTTTCCAGTTCGAGGTGCACAAGTAGTAGGCTGGCTACAACTTATAGCGAATTTTAACCCACTAACCTACGGCGTTGATGCTTTAAGGACGATAATTCTTGGGGAAATGTGGCAACCATTATATCCATTATACCATAACCTTCTTGTAATATGTTTCTTCGATATTGCCTTGATAATTTTCGGAACTCTTGCGCTCAGCAGAAGAAAGTAGTCCATGAATTTTTTCTTTCTAAATGTTCTGAATCCTCGATCTTAAATATCCGTTTTGAGATATAATATTAAGATGAAGAAAGTTCCTGAATCTGAAGAAGAATTGAAGAAGCGTCTCACGCCAGAACAGTATGAAGTTTGCTTTCTAAAAGGAACAGAAGCTCCGTTCACAGGAAAGTATCTCTATAACAAGGAAAAAGGAATCTACGAATGCGTGGTTTGTGGCAATGAATTGTTTTCTTCAGAGGATAAGTTTGAATCTGGCACAGGATGGCCCAGCTTTACCAAAGCCATCAAAGGTAAAAATGTCAAACTACAGGATGATTTTAGTCATGGTATGCATAGAATAGAAGTCGTTTGTGGTAAGTGCAATGCTCATCTAGGGCATGTGTTTGACGATGGTCCAAAGCCTACTGGCAAGAGATACTGTATCAATTCTGTTGCTCTAAATTTCAAAAAGAAAAAGTGAAAATATGCAAAAATTGGAAAAAGCAACCTTTGGAGCAGGCTGCTTCTGGTGTATCGAAGCTGTATTTCAAAGAATAAAGGGAGTCAAATCGGTAATTTCTGGATACTCAGGAGGAAAGGTAGAAAATCCAACATATGAGGAAGTTTGTAGTGGAAGAACTGGGCATGCAGAAGTAGTACAGATAACCTTCGATCCTAAAGTAATAAGTTACGAAGAAATTTTGGATGTATTCTGGAAAGTTCACGATCCTACTTCTTTGAATCGCCAAGGACCAGATGAAGGCACACAGTACAGATCAATAATACTATATCATGATGAAGAGCAGAAAAGAATAGCAGAGAAATCAAGAGCTGAAGTTTCAAAAAAGTTTGATAAGCCTATTGTAACGGAAATCAGACCTTTGACCAAATTCTACAAGGCTGAAGATTATCATCAAGACTATTACAATAGAAATCGAAATGCTCCTTACTGTCGGCTTGTGATTCATCCTAAACTAGAAAAACTAAAACTTGAATAAAGCTTAAATTAATTTATCCTGTTTGAGCAATAGAAATTGAAAGCTGGTCGCTTTGGTCTAGCGATTGTTATCTTGCTTCTCTTAAGTGCATTCGAACCTTTTCTTATAATTGATGGGGAAGATGAGTTAATTAACCAGCAAATTCTAAATGCAGCAAATTACATTATAAATAGATACGATCCAAGGATAGGATTAGTTAGTGAATCTGAAGATACAGGAAGTAACGTCCCAGATGGAACCCCTTGTTACAGAACTTTTTGGATATATAGTGACAACTTATGGGCATCCCAGGCTCTAAAACCCTTTTTCCCCCAAATTGCTGAGAACATAAGTAAATCCATAATGCCATATTTAGTTAAGTATGGATGCTCAAATTTATTTGAAGTAGTTTTAGGCATAAAGATTACTGATACAATTTATGGCAAGAGTAACTTGAAGGTAGCAACTTATACCTTCGATGGTGCTAACTATACTGTTTGGGTGGATAGGCATAGGCCTGGAGATGGAGAAATCTTCTATGATGCTGAAGAATATGCTGATCTTGCTTTCTATCTATCGTTAAACTACTACTTGAAAGGAAACAGAACAGCCTCTGAGCATTGGTTCAGAATAGGCGAAAAGATGTGGAATGGTTACGGCTTCCTTGATAAAGCTGCAAAAGAGAGTGGACGCTATCAAAATTACAAGCTTGGGCTATACCTATTTACAGTTAAAGCCATAGGTTTCAATTCCACAATTTATTATTCAGTTGAGAATATTGCTTGGTCTTATCAGAAAGAGAACGGGGGAATAGCAACACAAAGTTACTTGAATGGAACCATTTATGGTACAGCCAATATAGAAACAACGTCAATTCTCTTATTAGCATACAATGAGGAGCTGATAGAAAAGTTTCATCCTCCAATTTTCTTATTAGAAATAATATTTTTAGCCTTTCTGATTCTTGTAATTGGTATTGTTATTATCTTTATAATAAGGCGTTTACCACATGATAATCCTAAATCTATTCATAGATGATTTTTCAAAATAAAAAGATGGTAGCTTCAGTTTACCACCCATACCTGTGTTGATTCATGGCTCTAATGCTCTGCTCATTGTGGCAGTTGTCATAGATACCGTCTCCATCGACATCAATGAAGTTTGGGCATGTAGACGGATTTCCTAGTTGTTCTCTGCATTGTAAGCATTCTCTTTCCCGTATCTGTTCTCTGTCTTGCAAGCAGTCCCTGTCTCTTATCTGGTCTCTTTCCCTTGTCTGATCCCTATCTTGTATCGTCAAAGGCATTGCATAAACTATTGCCATCGCTGAACCTAATACCATTACCACTAGGACAACTCCCATAATGCCCAGAGCAAGTTTTGTTCTACTCTTCAGCCTGCAATTCACCTCCTTGCCAATATTATTAATTGCAATTCATTTGGAAGTTTCTTGTAACCAAAGTTTCAGAAACTGAAACTTAAATATCATAAACGCTAAATATGTTTCAGTGGAACAGATTGAGGAGAAAGTTTCTTGTTGCTCTTCTGCTGATACTCTTAGCTGTAGCCATTACATCGATTCTCATAGCCTTAGCATTACATCCTGAAGATATGGGTAGGGGTAGAGGAGATGGCATGGGTCTCATGAGCAATTTTCTCCTTATATCTGTCATACCTATAGGAGCGATAATAGGTGCTTTAGCCTTACTGCTTTATTATATCATTCTACCAGAGATGCCATACGTTAAAACCAAAGAAGAAAGTAAATCCATAGAAGAGAAGAGCGATCAAAAGACATCGGCAGTAAAATCCCTTGATTCTATGATGAGTTTCTTTGACGCTGATGAAAAAAGAGTAATTGAAGTTCTAAAAGAGGCAGGAGGTAGTATGCTCCAGAAGGAAATTACATGGAAGACAGGCTATTCAAAGGTGAAGACCCATCGCATAGTGCATAGGCTTGCCAAGAGAGGAATTTTAGAAGTGGAGGAATACTTCAATACGAACAAGGTCAGAATTAAGAACAATTTACTAGGCGAGCAACCGAATAATATAGGCTAGTAATCTTTACTCGACTTTTCTTGAGCTGAGCAATTGCTTCGCTATCATGAGGTCCTTGGGTGTGTTAATATTGACAAACTCTTCACTATCGATTATGAATATCTCTTGATCTAATTCTTTCTTGAATTCTTCTCTTTTTACTTTATCCCCATCTAAAACATTTACCCCAGAAGGGACCAATCTCTTACCTTTATAATTAAGAATAAGGTCTATGCTTACTCCTAAGCCTTCAAACCTTTCTGCAGGAACCATTACAGCCATGACTGGTTTGTCACAATTTTCATAATGCTCTATAATCCTATCAATAGTCTTGCTCTTTAGAAGAGGCAAGTCTGCTGAAACTGTTATTATATGCTCTAATCTTAACTTCTTTACTGCTTCACGCAAATCTATTACGTAATCCTTGCCAGACGTTTCTATCACCTCAATTGAGAGTTCCTTTGCTCTCTTGGCTGTTTCAGGAGTATGTTTACTGACAGCAACGACTATTCTATCCACTTTTTTAGAATTTTTCAAAGCCTCTATAACACGCTCTATGAAGGACTTATCATCAATCTTGATCAAAGGCTTCTCTTCTTGATTTTTCATTCTAGTTCCTTTGCCGCCAGCCATTATCAATGCAGTTACAGCCATGTAATCATCGCCAAGATCATGGTCAAGGAGGTCATGCGAGTGATCTCATTCGTAGCCCCAAAGACATCCCCTGTAATGCCTTTGAAGTGCCTATTAGAGATCAATACTATGATCAGGCTTACGATGATGGATGAGATTATCGCAATAGAACCGATGATGAACATTACGAAATTACTGATGAGCATCAAAAGTATCACTACGCTAAAGCATATTATCAAAGGAATGATCAATCGAAGAATTCTATAATTACTATGCATAGCATCGACAACGTAAGTGCCAAGGCCTTTATGAGCAGACTTTCCAACCCAAGCTATGATCACCATAGCCAACTTTGCAGAAACTTCAGCCAAAATCAAACTTTGAATAACATTATCAATAGTCAAAAAAGAGATGCTTAAGGCAGTTGCCATTAAAATTATCAACCCAAAGGATAGACCACCAGCTCCAGTCTGCTTATCATGCATGACTTCTATCTTCTTCTCTGGTGGACCTTGGTACATTATCCCATCTCCAAAGTCTAGTAATCCATCTGTATGATGAAGACCAGTTATCAAAAGAATAAAGCCCAAGGTCAGTATTCCTACTATTAAGCTAGGTATCAAATGAAGAAGAGACCAGGCGAATATTCCACTGAGCAATCCTATTAATAGTCCAACTAAAGGGAAGAGGGGCATGTAATTTCCCATATCTTCTAATGAGTTATCCTTCCCCACTGGAATTATGGTGAGAAAGGCTATTATGCTCTTTAACCCTTTAACGATCTTCAAAATCTTTCACTTCTCTCTTGATTTATTATATATTTCAGATAGAACACCAGCTATCAAGCCACCTATAGCATCGTCAAGAAAAGGTCCTAGTTTCTTTATTATACCAGGTTTCTTCCTCTCAAGGTAAAGGAAGTTGTAAAAGCCCCATGTCCCTGATATGTAGTTCGCTATAGCTATCCCAATATTTTCATCTGCTATCAAAGATATTGGATCCTTCATAAATTCATCTCTGGTTAAACTAGGTATCAACCCTAATTCTCCATCTTCTTGTAATCTAAGAGCAGCTAATATCAAAGCTGATACATTAAAGTCTGATAAAGCCCTTATCAAACCCTCTTTCAACAATTCTGCTGCTTTTTCTTTACTTTCAATATCATGGGATGGTATGAATAATTCAAGACCAGCCTCTACAATATCACCAATAGTTATGCCTCTTTCTTTCAACCTCTCTATAATAGGTCTGCTCGATAAAGTACCGTCCTGCTTTTGAATGCCTTCTTTAGTTGCTTCTCTAACAGTCTTTCCTATCATCATGCCTATCTCAGTACTAGTGCCAGCAAATTCTATAGGCTCTCCAGTTCCCGTGCATGCCACTGCTATTGCATCGGTAGTAGAACCAGTTGCAACACTATTGGAGAAATGACTTCTAATGTCCAACTCTCTTATAGCAACGGTCTTTGCTTCTATAGCGGTTTGTATGCAATTGACCATACAGCCTTCTGTAAGATTTCCATCGATGAGAAGTATTATGTTGACAGTCCCTACTTTATTGTTTTGAATTGTGTCATCGCCAGCTGCAGCTGGATATAATGAAGCAAATCCTGCTGTAACCAATGCACTAACAGTCAAATCTTTAGCCTTCTCAACTCTTATAGCCATGTTTGGAATTTCAACAGCAGTCATAAATCCTACAGTATCATCAGGCAGTCCTAGACCTTTTGCAACATTTCTCAATACACCTTCAGGGTCTTGATGGTCAAAGTTTTTTGGGACATGATGGTTTATTATCGCCCTTGTTTTGCGTAATCCACCGTTTAATACTGCTGAGCTTAGAATCTTTATGGACTTATCGAATCTTACTACAAGAGTGTTGTTCTGAATCTCACATTTCACTTTTTTAATCTTCACGTCTATCTTCTTTCTCATGGCAGAATCCCTCCAAAAAATCCTTGCATTATCACGATCATCGGCAAAACTATTATCATAACGAATAGAAAAGTTGTTAACTTCATTATCCTTATAGCTCTTGGTATGTGATCAGGCTTTAAAGAATTTACAGAATCACCTAGAATGTAAAAGCCAGGCTTCTCCAACTGGGTATTAAAGGCTCCTGCCACTGCTGACATAGTCCAGCCTGCGTTTAGGCTTTCAGTCTTATTCTTATCTCTCTTCAATATCTCCCATGATTTTCTCCAGTCTTCATGTAATAGCCATGCAGATACTACCATCAAAACGGCTGTAATTCTGGCTGGGATATAGTTTGCTAGGCTATCCATTCTTGCTGAAAACCATCCAAGATTTACATACTCTTTATCCTTGTAGCCAACAGTAGAGTCTAGAGTGTTTATTGCTCTATATGCAATAGCCAATGGTAAGCCTAAGATGCTGTAATAGAAGAGAGAGGAAGTTATACCATCGACAGTACTTTCTGCTACACATTCAACAGTTGCTGATATTATCTTCTGGTCATCGAATTTTGTAGGGTCTCTCCTCACGATCCTTCTTAACATTTTCTTTGCATCTTCTATCCTGCCCTCTTCAATGGCTTTTCCTATAGGTCTTGATAATTTGTCCATACATTTTATAGCAAATGTAGTCTTTAATAGAAGACCTGTAAATATGATGTAAATTATTATGATAATGTGTTGTTTTAAAAGAATCAACAAAATGTAAACTATCACAGCAGGAATGATGATTACGATCAAGCCAAGGATTATGCCTTTTACCTTCTCCATCTTAGGATTACTGCCTTTAAATCTTGGCTTCAAAAACTCTATGGTTTTTCCTATCCATACTGTTGGATGAAGCTTTTCTGGAGGCTCACCAAATATCAAATCCAAAAACAACGCTAAAAATAGAATGAGCATCGATTCTAGTATGAAAGTAAGATTGAGTTGCAAATTTCTCAGCCTTTGATAGGAGGAATGTCTAAGATTTCACAAACTCTTCTCATGTCAAGGCTATTCTTTACAACATTAGAGAATTGTCTCAGACTTTTCTTCCACTCTGCTCTTATATCTCTCACAGTCTTATTCCTAAATTTCATCTTCTTATTTCTCATCAAAAATTCGATCAAGCCTTTTCTTAAAGGAAGTCTATCAAAGATTCCGTGAATATAGGTTCCTAAAATCAATCCATCCTTATCTATTGCACCATCAAAGTCATCCACTTGTTTATCTCCCCTCTTGATTATTCTAAAGGCTGGTCTAGCATCTTTTCCCAGAGAGGTATTTCCCATGTGAATCTCGTATCCTATGATGGTCTTTCCAATCCCTGAATCTAATATGGGACTATTTGCAAATATTTTGGCAGTAACTCTCTTCGTCAATTTATCATATTCAGAGAATTCTGTTATTACATCGAGAAGTCCTAGACCATCGAATTCTCCTGATCTCCCTCCTTCAATGCCCTTCTTGTCTATAATTTTCTTTCCAATGATCTGATAGCCTCCACAAATTCCAAAGATGGGAATTCCTAGCTTTGCCAATCGAATTATCTCTCTTGATAATCCTTTCTCTTTCAACCATAACAGATCCTGAACGGTATTCTTAGTGCCAGGTATTATTACAGCATCTGGCATTCCAAGCTCTTTTACAGATCTAACATAGTGAACATTGATAGATGCTTCTGCCTCTAAAGGATCAAAGTCTGTGAAGTTAGAAATTCTTGGAAGTCTGATTATGGCAATAGTTGCTTTTTTCTCATCATAACGAAAATCTCTCTCAAGAGACATGGAATCTTCATCAGGCAGTATAAGGTCTTGAATGTAAGGAACTATTCCTAATATAGGCTTGCCAGTTATCTGCTCCAATCTCCTTAATCCTGGCTCTAATAATGTAGTTTGTCCTCTGAACTTGTTTATTATGAAGCCTTTAACAAGCTCTTTATGCTTGGGCTTGAGAAGTTCCAAAGTTCCAACTAAGCTTGCAAAGGCACCTCCTCTATCTATATCAACGACAAGAAGGACAGGAGCATTAGCTAATTCGGCTATACTCATATTCGCTATATCTTTTTCGTAAAGGTTTATCTCTGCTGGACTACCTGCTCCTTCTATCAATATAATATCATAATCACTCATTAGCCTTGATAATGATGCTTTTACGCTTTCAATCCCTTCCTTTAGAGCGAATTCTGAGTAGTAATCACTCGCACTAGTATCCTTGTAAGGCTTGCCGTGAAGAACTATCTGACAGAACATATCTCCTTTAGGTTTGAGAAGGATTGGGTTCATGTCTGCTGTAGGCTCTATATCACAGGCAAAGGCTTGAAGGGCTTGGGCACGAGCTATCTCTTCACCATTTTCGGTAACAAAGGAGTTTAAGGACATATTCTGGGCTTTGAAAGGTGCAACTCTATAACCAGCATCCTTGAAGATTCTACAAAAAGCGGCTACAAAGAGGCTCTTGCCACAATAAGAAGATGTGCCTTGAACCATCAAAGCTTTGGATTTCTTTAATTTATTCATGATCTTGTCACTTTCTTTAATGAACTTATCAGATACTCATTCTCCTTTCTCGTCCTTATGGCAACTCTGATGTAATATTCATCAAGCCCTTTGAAAGAATCACAATCTCTAATCAATATTCCAAAGTTCAACAATTTACTCTTGAGTTCTTTTGCCTTTAAGCCAGTCTTCTCTATTCTTATCAGAAAGAAGTTAGCATCTGAAGGAGTTACATCAAAGCCTTTGATCTGGCTCAACTCTCTCATTAGAAAATCTCTCTCTTCTTCAATCAATCTATAAGTCTTATCTGAAAATTCTGAATCTTCCAAGGCTGCTATGGCTGCAACTTCAGCCAAGCAATTTATATTCCAAGGTATCTTCGCCTTCGACATGATTTCTATCAATTCACTATTGCTTACACCATAGCCTATTCTAAGCCCTGTCAGTCCAAAGAACTTGGTGAAGGATTTTAGGATGAACAGATTTTGACAAGAATTGATTTCGCTAATAAGAGATGTGCTCTTTTCTTTAGGAGAAAAATCCATGAAGTCTTCGTCTACGAATATTAGTGCGTCTTCCTTCTCTGCTTTATCAACTATATCAATAAGATCGTTGAACGGTATAAGCAAGCCTGTAGGGTTGTTTGGATTACATAGAAAGGCAACTTTCACACCCTTTATTTTTTTAATAAATTCCTTAACATCGATTTTGAAGTCATGAGTTAAGGGTGAGTACTCGATTTTACCATTTGCTTTCAATACAGCCATCTCGTACTCTCCAAAAGTTGGTGCTGGGATCAGCGCTCTGTCACTATCTCTTATGAATACATCTGTAAAAAGGTAAATTATCTCGGTTGAGCCATTTCCTATGATCAAATTATCAGGACTTACACCTATGTATTTAGATATGGCTTCTTTAAGAGAAGTGCTACTAGAATCTGGATAGAAAGGAATCTTCCAAAAGCTGTCCATTATGGCATCTATCGCTTTAGGGGATGGACCTAACGGATTTACGTTAGCGCTAAAATCAAGAACTTTTTTCTGATTATATTCTAATTGCCAGACTTCTCCACCATGTATGCACGACTTCAAATTCTTAATGTGATCCTTGGCTAAATCAGATATTCTCATGAAATTTATCACCTTTTAGTTTCAGCGTATTTTATAGAAGCTTAAAGATTGCTATGGTGTTTTTCTTCATCTCTCACCGCTTGAGCTTTATACATGAATTCCTAGTTTGCATTCCAACTCTTGGAGAACAGGTAGAACTTCACCGTAGCTCTTGAGAAATATTGCGCCTCTTTTCCTCAACTCTATGTAGGAGTCTTGAGCATATCCCCCTGTGAAATCCCTTTCTTGAATGGGTTTTTCATTGACTATTATCGTCGCCAATCCTTTTTCTAAAGCCATCATAGCAGCTCCAAGGTTCCTAAGATTACCACGACCGAAGGGAGCATCGCTCAATATTACTACATTTGCATCTTCTATCATTCTTAAATTAGCCTTGTGGGCTTCCTCTGTTATTGAAGAGAAAGGAGCATCACTTACTACAGGTATGCCTAGAGTGCAAGCCGCTTCGTAATCTGTATCCAATACGTTAAGAACTCCTGCACTTATCCTATATCCATGCTCTAATAGCGTCCTCATCAAAGAAGCTCCTGTGCCACCACCACATATTATATGGACTTTTAGGGCTCTTGGCTGAACACTCTTGAGCTCAGGTGTGCACAAAGGTACAACGTAGAGGGAATTGGTTATGGGATGCCTCTTTACTATCGTGCTTATATGGAAGGCTCTTTTGATATTCTCATCGGTTAGAACAGAGCCTATGGGCCCTATGGAAATCACCTTTCCTTCACTTAGAAGAATAGCAGAATCACAGAACAAAGATGCAAGGTTAACGTCATGTAATGCGCCTATAGTAATCAGATTTCTTTCTTTTGTAATTCTTTTGATAAGACCAAGAACTTCAATTTGATGCCTTATATCAAGATGGGCTACAGGCTCGTCTAAGAGCAAGACTCTTGCTTCCTGAGCCAAAGCCCTTGCAATCAGAACCTTTTGCTTCTGGCCATCGCTGAGTTCATTGAACCTTCTTGTAACGAAATCCTTTATGTCAAGTATCTCCAAGGCTTTGTTTATACTACCTATGTCCTTAGAGCTAAGGGAGCCTAACCAGCCTGTCCATGGATGCCTTGCAGTGGCTATTATGTCGAATACTTCCATCTGAGGTGTCTCTATAGCATTTGTGAAGACTACGGAGAAATTTTTTGCTAGATCACTCCCTGAAAAGATTTCTAAACTCTTGCCATCGAAGAAGATAGATCCTACCTTTGGCTTGAGCATCCCACTCAAGCATTTCAATAATGTTGTTTTACCTGAACCGTTTGGACCGAGTAAGCCCACAAAGGCTCCACTTTCAATCTTAGCCGTTACGCTCTCCAATGCCTTTATCGATTTATAATTGAAGTTAAGTCCTTCAATCTCAATGTTCACCATGCTTAACCGCCTCTACCTCTTTTGAGCAAAAGGTAGATGAACAATGGTGCACCTATCATAGATGTCACAACTCCTATTGGTAGCTCTGATGGCCTTATTATAGTTCTTGAGAGAGCGTCTGACAAGGCTAGAAAAGAGGCACCTATAAGGGCTGATGCTGGCATTAAGAATTTGTTGTCATAACCTAGAAGAAGCCTTGCTATATGAGGTATCACCAACCCTACGAACCCTATTATCCCAGCAGACGCAACAGAAACTGAGACAAGTATGGCTACAACGATGATAAGATATTGAGTAAGGCTTTTTATGTTCACTCCAAGCTGTTTAGCATACTCTTCTCCTAGCAATATTGTGTTAAGATCCTTCACTTTGATAAAAAGTAGAAACAAGCCCAAGGGTACGATTACTGCCATTATCTGAACATGACTCCAATGAATCGCCGAAAAGCTCCCCATCATCCAAGAAAAAATTACGTGAATATCCTTCAATGCTAAATATTGAAGAAAAGTTACCATAGAGGATAGGAGAAAGCTGAAAGCAAGACCTATTAGCAATACAGATACTGGCCTTAGACCAAAGGCTTTACTTATCGTGTAAACTAGTAAAGTTGTGAAAAAGGCACCAAAGAAGGCCATGAACGTCATCGTATAGGGACCAAGGGGCTGGTAAGAAACTCCTAGTGCCACTATCATTGAAACTCCAAGAAGGGCTCCACTTGCAATACCAAGAATATATGGTTCTGCTAGCTGGTTTCTGAACAAAGTTTGCAGACTTACTCCGCTCGTAGCTAAAGCAGCTCCTATGAATAATGTTGCAATAACTCTTGGGAGGCGAACATCAGATAATATCTTTGCGTACATGCTCCCACCAGGGTTAGAATTTAATAAGATTTCGATGACATTACTTAATGGTATATCAACAGCTCCTACAGATAAGCCTAAAAGAAAAGAGAAGGCAAGCAATATAACTAAAGCCAAAAAAATGAGCTTACCTAACTTAACCCTTTTACGATGGTAATCAGATGGACTTAATTCATTATAATGAGAACTCATTTTATCGCTCTTTTTGGATAAATGTTAATAACCTCTCCCTTAGTTTTTGTTTCGCTATGAATATAATGAACATTTTCTAAATGCCTTTTAGCTATCTCTGATGCCTTGATCACTTCTTCTGGAGAAGGTGCTCTCCAAGGTGTATTGTTGATGGGAATAAAACCATCTATTCTATATGGTATAGATGGATCGATGCTTGCAATAAATTTGGCTATTCTCCCAATTTCATCATACTCGATTAATCCTGGGATTAAGATGCTTTCTGCCATCAATTTAATTCTACTTTTGCTTAGAAGCTTAAAATTATTCAAAACTGGTTCATTGGTCTGACCTGTGTAGAATTGATGAATATCATTATCATAAGCTTTAATGCTTACGTAAGTGCTAGAAAGTCCTGCTTCTTCTAGTTTTTTTATGAAATTTTCATTTAAAATATAGCCATTAGTTAATAAGTGAGTTTCAACATCAAGGGCATTAAGCATGCTGATTATATCTGTTAGCTCTTTATCAAGAGTAGGCTCTCCTCCTCCTAATACAGCTCTTCTTACATCAATTTCTTTAACTATAGCTCTAAATTCATTCAAAGATAATTTTTTTAAATCTTTAATGGCTTGAAGATCGTGCTGATCAGCATCATTAAGATGGCAGTCCCAAATCAATTGCTTTAATATGCATCCTTTACACTGAAAGTTGCATCCTTGAAAGAAGACATATATGGAGTTGTCATGATGATGTGCGATATGATAAATGTTTGTCATAATTCATTAGCACTCCTATTATCTCTTTTAAGCTTCTCCTGTTTAAGAATAGCTTCTTTTACAGCCGAGGTTACAGCTTTGGCTATAATCTCTCCTGCCTTAGCATGTCCACCTACATAAGTTATCTTTGGACCAAAACCTGATACTACTATAATATTATCTGTTCCTGTACCTGTGGCTTGAATTTCAGGATTATAAGAACTCCTTATATCTAAATCCTGTAAAGAAATCGTCTTTGCTTCTGTGATAGTAATTATACTTCTTGCCATGGCTCCATCTGTAAGTGAAGCGTTTGTTAAAAGAATGATATTTATTGTCCCCAAGGTTTCAAATTCGCCATCTTTCTCTATATTTTTAGCTTCATCTACGCCAATTCTTTGAGCATTAGATTTTACTCCTGCAGTAACGCAAGCACAAATCTTAATATCCCCATATTCTTCTGTTTTTATAGAGATATTGTCCATGTCCGCACCTGTATATAACATTGCTGTATACTCAGGTTTAACTCCTATATCAGCAAAAACCCATTCTTTATATTCTTTTTCCTTCTTATCTTTATAAAGAGAATCATGAAGTTGTACTGGAGCGTAATGATTGCCAACAAATTTTACCTTTTTAAATCCTTCTAGGGTTGATAAAGCCCTTCTCATAATTCCAAGATCGACAAGAAAAGTCTTTACCTCTACATCTTGAAATCTATGGTAAATTATCTCTGCATTTGTTCCTTCTAAATTTAAATCGATTTCTCGTCTTTTCATATCCTTTCTCCTTTAAATGATAGAACCTGATCCATGGTGAAATATTGGAGATCCCAATTTCTATTGACTGATTTGGCTATTTCATCGACCTTTCTAAAATTATCTAAAAGCTCATCTGACCTAACCTCAACAATCTTATAATTAGGATCGTAAGCCGTTTTATAGCCAGAAATCTTACTTTCAGGATAGACAAAAAATTCAACATTATTAAGATATTTTTTAGCGATGTTAAAGGCTCCCAACATCTCTTCTTCTTTTGGTTTTCTTGAGAGCTTAGCATCTAATTGTTCAGGGGCAAACTCATATAATCTGTAGAGTATATCTTTATCAATACTACTCAAGAATTTTGCAATTTTTTCAATTTCAGGGATATCTATGGTATCTGGGATAAATATAGTTCGAACATAAAAATTCAAGCCATAATCATGTAGTAACCTTACAGCTCTCAAAACATTGACATTGCTCTTGTCAGTATACCACCTATGAACCTCTTCAGTGTATGCCTTTAAGTCCAACTTGATATAATCTACAGAGAGGGATTTTAACTTTTCAACTAGATCTTTGTCAAGCATATAACCATTGGTGGATATGCCAATTTTATTAATCCCAAGCTTTCTTAAACCTTGGATGAGATGAAGTAAATATTTTGGATCCTTCGTTGGCTCTCCGCCAGTCATTTGAACGTCTTCAACCAAACCACCATAAATCAATTGGCAAGACTTGACCAATAAGTCAAGAAGACCGTTGACTGAGAATTCTCTCCCTACATCTTTTTTAGCAATTGCAAAGCAACCTTTGCAATTGAAATTGCACCCAGAAAGGTTGATCTTCACTTTTTTACGAGGACTTACCTCACAAGTTAAGAAAGGCACTTTCTTAAAGATCGCTTTACTCTCTTCGATTATCTCTTTTGATGGCATTGCTTTCATTTTATTGACCTCCGAATCTCCTTGGCTATAGATATATCATATGTTGCAAATATTATTCCATCGGAATATTTAGATGCAGAAGCCATGGCTTTTAGAATATTTTTAACAAGCGGTCTTGGATGTCCTGCATAAAGTTCGATATAAAGCGGTACTTTAATTCTTCTACGGAAGCATCGTGTTAATATCTCTATCCAGTATATTGTCGAATAAGTTATATCATAGAGCGGGATTACGAAAAAGTCAGTGTACTTAGCAAGCATAGTAAAATCTATGCCAAACCTTTCTTTAGATGAGCATGGATCTGGATATAGTGTTATAGAAAAATTTACTTTTACTAGCTTTGAAATCTCTTCTACAAATTTATTAATTATATTTGACTTCCACTTAGCCCATTTTAGCTTACTTTCCTTCCACATCTTTGTGCACCGTTGACATGTACAATATTCTTCCTCTGGAAAACGAACATAGTCAAGATGTATGCCTGCTATGTTAACTTTTGACGCTTCATCGATCAAGTCGAAAATGTATTTTACATAATCTTCATTTGTGAGGCATATCCAATCCCAAAGAAAATTATGCCTTTTATTTCCTCTAGTCGTTTTATCATATTTAGATAGAGCGACCCACTCAGGCTTCTCACGGGCTGTCTTATTATCGCCAAAACAGCTAACTATATTATACATTCGCTCTGCTGCCTTATTTATTCTACCGCTTACAGGTTTGATATGGTAAAAAGTCAAGTCGAAATCCTCTACGGGCTCTGGTTTGTCTAATACGACTCCTAATCTCATAATACTCCCTAACTATCAGATTTCGATCCCATGGATTAGCTCAGCAAAGATTTCTATAGCCTCAGCAGTTCTCGGACCTGGATTTATAAAGAATGTTGGTACTGCAAAGACTTTATTGTCTTTAACTGCTTTAATTTCACTCCAAGATGGAAAGAGGTTTAAGAGATCATCAACATTCGATATTCCTGGATGCCCTTCACTGAAAGCAATAACATCAGGGTTTTGAGACAAGACTTCTTCAGGGCTTACTGTGGGCCAAGCAATATTTACACTCCCGAAGATATTTACTCCCCCAGCTGTCTCGATAAGACTATTGATAAAGCTAGGTCCTCCAGCTGACATGAGAGGATCGTGCCAAGACATCCAAAAGACCTTGGGTTTAGGCAGGTTAGCTACTGCATTAGATACTCTGGTGATATTTTGTTGCATTCTACTTACAAGATTTTCTGCATTATCTTTTGTTCCTGTTAGTTTTCCGATTAGCGTTATAGCATTGTATATGCTATCAAGACTATTTCCATAATCTATACCGACTACAGGATAGCCCAGATCTTTTAACTTTTTCACACCTTCAGGTCTCATAAAGGTTGGTACTAAGATCAAGTCAGGATTTGCTGCAACAACCTTCTCAACTTCAGGATCTACTATGTTATTAAAAACGGTAAGATTGCCTGATTTTTTTCTGTCTACCATCTCTGGAGGCCACTCACACCATTTAGTAACTGCAACAACTTGATTGCCCAAACCTATAGCAAAGAGAGTTTCAGTTATGCTAGGAGCAAAGGAGGCTATCCTTTGGGAAGGTACTCTAACTACAATTCGATCAAAACTTAGTATCTCTGGAACTTCAACGCCTTGTGGAACAATAAGTATTGTATTACCATAAGCATCTTTAAAAACCTCGACGCCGAAAATAACATTAAGGCTTGCACTAAGTTCATCGACCCTTTGGTTTAGTTGAGATATTGTGTAGAAGTTATATGCAGATACAGAACCTGTGATTAGGATCAAAACAACTAAAACTGCCACTCCAGTTTTTCCAATTTGCATGGTTGGATAATCCTACCATCAAATTATTAAAGTTTTTGATTTATTTATAAATAGTTCACGTCAAAATACAGACTTTATCTTCAGCAAAGTAGTCTCCAAGCATCCAATATGCTCTGGCTCTACAGCCTCCACAAACTTCCTTGAAAGAGCATTTGCTACATTTTCCTTTAACACGATCGACATCACACAAGCCTTGTAAGAATCTATCTTTCTTTAACCTTCTCCAAAGATCCTTTAGACCATTTTTCATTACATTGCCCAGTGAGTAAGGTATGTAGGGACATGGTCTTACAGAGCCATCTTCCATCACGTGCATGGTTTGGGATAATGAACATAACCTACCTGGAACTTCAAAACCTCTACTAGACATTAGAGCAGTGTAAGACGGCTCATAAACAGATATCTTGCTAAATCCTTTATAACCTATAGCATTCATGGGCAATGCATGCCATTCATCAAAAAGTCTGGTCATCAAATTTTTGTAGCTATGAAGCTTTGGTAGTATCTCTGATTTGGCTCTGCCCATAGGAATTATCGCTAAAGCATCACAAGTTAATTCTCGACTTTCAGCAAAGCGTATTACCCCCTCAATGTCGTCTATATTTACGCTAGTGACAACTGCTCCAACACTGACTGATAAACCCTCCTTCAGTAAAGCATTCAAAACCATCATTTTCTTAGAGAGAGAGGATGGAATCCTTGTAAACTTCACATGCGTTTCTTCAATCAAAGTGGGAAGATTTATCGCTATGGATGCCTTGCTTTCCTTAAAGGATTCTATATGCTCAGGAGTCATTAGCGTAGCGTTAGTTGCTATAACAGGAGTCATTCCTGAATCTCTTGCAAATCTTGCTAGCTCTAGAATATCTGGCCTAAGCAAAGGCTCACCTCCAGTGAATACGAAGCTTTTGGCGCCAATTTCATAGGCCTGTCTTATCAAATTCCTTGCCTCCTTTTTTGTTAATAATTCATGAGGGTTATAGGCTGCATAGCAGTGAATACACTCTAAATTACACTCATAAGTGCACTGCCAAGCGATATGTATTGGTTCACAAGAACTCAAGGCTGATCCCCTATACCATCTAATAACGTATAAGAAACTTTCATAACGCTAAAATGCTTACTGTGCGTCAAAAACGTGTCTTTTGATCATATTACAGTTGGCACATAGGAGTTGGTATTCTTTGTTCTTTCCACTTTGGATAATATCTAAAATGTATTTATAATATGCAGTTGTATTATGCTTGAATCCTTTTAGCTCTTTTTCCCCTCCACCGTTAATGTGGTCTATTTGTAAGGCTCTTGGATCAGAAAAACCACACCTAACGCATTTTCCTCCTAAGAGGTTTATAATTGATAACCTCTTTTCCCAGTAAAGAGCTTTATTACGATTCTTTTCACGCTCTCGATACTCTGTATCTCCTCTATAACGTTTTATCCTATATTCTTTCAAATACTCTTTCCATTTTGGTCTTTTACTGTATTCTCTCATATATTCTCTTCTATATGCTCTTTGTTTTTCTAGGTCTTTGTGAGGCATATTCCTGTATAATATTGATTACATCTTCATATACTTTATTTCTAAGAGTTGATTAATAGTAATAAACCCTAAAACATATCTACTTTTTTCGAATAAACCCTAAAACATGGAAATTGCATCAAGAAGGGTAAGGAGCATATACTATGCCATAGCCTCCCCTACCAGATTAGAAATTCTTAGGATTTTAAATTCTAAAGGACCGTTAAGCTATTCTGACCTAAAAACTCTTGCTGGCTTTAAGTCTAAGAAAGAATCAGGGAAGTTTGCCTACCATCTGAGGAAACTTGTGAAGCAGGCATTGGTCTCTTTGGACAGGGGTGAGAGGAAGTACAACATATCAAGCCTAGGTAGATTAGTGCTAAATCTTACAAGGCAGGTGGAGGAGCAGTCCATGCTGGAGAGTGGCAAGTTCTATGTTAGGACGTCAAGGCATACCATGGAAGAATTCAACCCAGATAGAATACTTCAATCTCTTATAAGAGAAGCCGGGATGCCTGTAGAACTTGCAAAAAGAATATCCGATGAGGCAGAAGCAAGGATATCCAAATTTCAAACAGCTTACTTGACAGCTCCTTTGATAAGAGAAATGGTCAATGTTTTACTCATAGAGCATGGTTACGAAGAGTATAGGCACAAATTGACAAGATTGGGCTTACCAGTATTTGATGTAACAGAATTGGTGAATAGAGCCAGCAGAGCAAAAGAAGGGTTGTGCACAGTCTTGGCACAAACAGCCAAATCAGTCTTTTCTGAGTATTTGCTTCTTACTCAACTCCCAAGAGATGTATCTGATGCTCATCTTTCTGGGGATATCCATCTATCCGACGTAGGTTTCTGGGGCTTGATGCCAGACACTCTCTTCATGGACTTATCATCACTAAACAACAATGGTATTAAATTAGGAAGATTGTCCATGATGCCAAAACTAGGCCCTCCTGATAGCATCGAGGAAGCAATGAATGAATTGTCGATCCTAACTTCTTTTTTGAGCTTAGAACTGGCATCTGAAATCACTTATGAAAATTTTCCAAAATATATTGAAGATTATGCTAAAGGGAAGAGCCATAAAGAGCTCAAGGAAGCCATTCTAAATGCCTTTCTATTAATTTCGTCAAATCTGGCCATCTCATACAACAAGCCCAAGATAGCGATAAACATTGACCCTTACTCTAATAATTTGGAAGAAAAACTGAACAATAAAATAATGCTGGCTACCCTTGATGCTTACAAGGATTATTCTGAAAGAATTCCTTTGCCACAGATAGGATTAGTCATTCTTTTGGATAAGGTTCCAGATAAAGACTTGACAAAGCGTATAGCATCCATCGTAAATTCAGGAGGGTGCATTTCAATATCAACTCAACGTAACCTAATTCGATCTTATAGTGGTTTGAAGAAAGTTTCTTCAGATGCAGAGCATGAAATCGATAACTTCAGCCTAATTCACTCTTTATCTCTGAACCTTCCAAGGCTTTCTTATGAATCGAATAAAGATGAAACTTACTTTAGGGCGAAGATGGCCATGCTTATTCAACTATCTATAAACGCTCTGGTTAAAAGAAGAAAGATGATAGGGGAAATGATCAACAAAGGACTATTGCCCATACTGGCTCAGAATCAGAATATTATATCTACTGATTTTATGCCTGCTGTAATCAACCTTATCGGATTAGATGAAGCCATGATGAATCTAGTAGATGAAAAGACAAAGCAGCAAGAAAGGAGGACGATAATTGAAAAGGTGATAGGGACTGCTACAAAATTTGTAGGTGAAAGGGTTGTTAAGCCTGAAGAGAGCACGGGAATAGCCATCTTACAGAGCGATAGTGCAGAACGCTTTTACAATCTAGATTTGGAGAGGTACGGCAAATCTGTTGTAACCAGTAAAGATGGAAGGAACGCCTATTCACAAGTTCCATGGATTCAAAGTACAGATCTTCATAATGAGAATATAGTAGATGAATTGAATTACCTATCCAAAAACTTGAGCAGTGGCTTTTCCACTATCATAAATATTCCCACAAAGGCTGATTTAGATTCTGTTGAAAAAACGATTTCAGAAGCCATAGGAAAGCTCGATTACTTCAGGTTTAGCAAGAAGATTACCATATGTAAGAATTGTGGAGCAAAATTTTCCACAGAAGTTGAAAGATGCAAAGTATGCAAGTCTACAGCCTTGGCTTACCACTCTACAGCATAAATTGAGTTAGACGAATAATGAGTAGTAATTTCAGGTCAATTTAATTTTACTATATCATCTCATTAACGGTGTTTAGAAGAAAAAAAGGGTTAGATGCGTAATTCCAGTCAATATGTCTTAATCTATCATTAAAAATCATAGCCTGATTCATATTACATGTTATCAGTGGGATTGATTGGTTTTAGCTACAGAAAAAGAAATTATTGAACATAAATTTTCACCTAACGCTTTGAAGGTATTGGAGAAAAGGTACCTAAGAAAAGACGAAAACGGAAAGATCGTAGAGACTCCTGATCAGATGTTCCGTAGAGTTGCCAAAGCTATAGCAGAGGTGGATGCTCTCTATGATCCAAACGCAGATGTTCAAAAGACTGAAGAAGAATTCTATAGGGTTATGAGCGAATTAGAATTTTTGCCAAATTCTCCAACTTTGATGAATGCTGGGACAGAATTGGGCCAGCTTTCTGCATGTTTTGTATTGCCAGTAGAAGACTCTATAGATAGCATTTTCGATGCTGTCAAGGCCACCGCTTTAATTCATAAGTGTCTAACAAAAGATACACTAGTGTTTACAAATCCAGGAATTAAACCTATAGTAGAGATTAGAGTTGGTGATCGAGTGGCTACGGATAATGGCTACCAGCGTGTTTTTGATGTTCACTATGTAGGTATTAAAAAGGCACTTTGTGTTAAAACTTTACATGGCTATGAAATAACTGGCTCAAGAGAACATAAATTGAGGGTAATAGATGAAAATGGAGATTATGTTTGGAAAGAAATAGGTGATTTAAAGATAGGCGACTGGCTGGCTATACAACTATTCGATCGAAAGGATGGCGATAATACCTTACCTAAGTTCGATTACCATCCAAAGCTTTACAATCGAACTTCTTTTAAAGCAAGGATACATGAGCTTCCACAAATATTAACGACAGATTTGGCTTATCTTTTTGGTGCTTTTTTGGGAGATGGCAGTTTTCACAAAAAAGACTATGGAAAAATAAGATTTACGATCGGCGAAGATAAGAGAGAATTAGTAGAGAAAATAAGCAGAATAATAAAAGAAATCTTTAGCATAACACCAAAAATAAGAAAAGATAAAGGTGCATACGAGATAAGTTTTCAAAGCGTTCAGATCAGAGAGTGGTTTGAGTTTTTAGGTATTAGAAAATCCAGTGCTCGAAAGATCCGTATACCCTCTTTTATATTCAAGGCAAGTGGCGATAGAATCGGAGCGTTCCTGCAAGGCTTATTTGATACAGATGGTTGTATAAATGCTAAAGGTTACATTTCTCTTACATCGTCATCTGAAAGAGGCATTAAGGAAATTCAGACACTACTTTTATTATTAGGCATACCAACAATTAAACGTGAACTCAAAAGTGTAAAAAGTTGGCAGATAACGATCACAACATTACGAGGGTTAGAAAACTTTGCTAAAAAAATTTCTTTCTCAGTTAAACAAAAAGCTGAGAGATTAGCTAATATTGATCTTAACAAACTGTTCAGAAAAGATTACCTACCGAATCAATATAAGGTTCTTTCAAAATATTTACATGGCAAACTTAGAAAAAAATATCATAGGATTGTTAGAGGAGAGCGACAACTTAACATAAGGCAAGCTAAAGAAATACTTTCTTACATCAACATACCAGAATTGTCAAATGTGATGGCACGCAATCAATTCTACACCCAGGTTTCTGAGATAGAAAATTTACGATCTCAAAAAATGTACGATCTCACAGTTCCAGTATCAAACTGTTATATTGCAAACGGTTTTGTGTCACATAATTCTGGCGGTGGGACTGGTTTTTCTTTTTCTAAAGTGAGGCCAAAAAACGATGCAGTAAAGTCCACAGGTGGCATAGCGTCGGGCCCTGTCTCATTTATGAAGGTATTTGATGTAGCGACTGAAGTAATAAAGCAAGGAGGTAGGAGGAGAGGAGCAAATATGGGCATATTAAGAGTAGATCATCCAGACATAATCGAATTCATAACATCGAAGGAAGAGAGCACTGCCTTCAATAACTTCAACATATCCGTAGCTCTAACAGACAAATTCATGAGAGCTTTGGAGAAAGAAGAAGATTATGAGCTGATAAACCCTCGCACAAAACAGATCGTGAAAAAGTTGCCAGCCAAGGATGTCTTTGAATTGATAGTGAACATGGCCTGGAGGAACGGTGAACCTGGAATAATATTCATAGACAGAATAAATGAATTCAATCCTACTCCTAATGTTGGAGAGATAGAGAGTACGAATCCATGTGGAGAGCAACCATTATTACCTTATGAATCTTGTAATCTTGGTTCTATAAATCTGTCATTGATGGTGAAAGATGGCAAATTGGATTATGATAAACTGATAAGAACTGTTAGAATTTCTGTTCACTTTCTTGATAATGTAATTGATGCGAATAAATATCCATTACCTCAGATAGAGAAGATAACGAGAGCCAACAGAAAGATAGGCTTAGGAGTGATGGGCTTTGCAGACATGCTCATCCAACTTGGTATACCTTATGATTCTGAGGAAGCCATCAATCTCGCTGAGGAAATTATGAAAACCATTCAAAACGAGGCAAGGAAGGCATCTTCTGAGCTTGCAGAAAAAAGAGGTTGCTTCCAGAATTTTAAGGGAAGCATCTATGATGTTCCTGGAGGGATCAAGTTAAGAAACGCTTCTTTGACAACTATAGCTCCAACTGGTTCAATCTCTATAATTGCTGGTTGTTCTAGTGGCATAGAACCTCTCTTTGCAGTATGCTATACTCGCAACGTTCTTGAAGGTCAAAAGCTCATAGAGATAAACCCTTTGTTTGAGAAAATGGCGAAGATGGAAGGTTTCTATAGCGAGGAGTTGATAGAAAAGATCGCTGAAAAAGGATCTCTAAGACAGATCAGTGGCATACCTGAGCGTTTCAAAAGAATCTTTGTTACGGCTCATGATATAACTCCTGAGTGGCATGTAAGGATGCAGGCAGCCTTCCAAAAATACACGGATAATGCAGTGTCTAAGACCGTCAACTTCCCCAATAACGCTAAGGTAGACGATGTGAGAAAAGTCTACATGCTAGCCTACAGATCAGGTTGCAAAGGCGTTACTGTTTATAGAGATGCCAGCAGAGAGGAGCAAGTTCTAGAGACCAAGAAGACTGAAATGGAGAGGAGATCTCAGAAGACTAAAAAGGAAACGCCGGAGAAGGCTTATGGAGTGCGTTTAAGAAAGAAGACAGGATGCGGCAATATTTACACAAAGGTCTTCAGCAATGAACACAACGAGCCTGTTGAAGTCTTCATTACTTTGGGCAAAGCTGGAGGTTGCGCTGCTGCTTTCACAGAGGGATTGGCAAGAGCATGCTCATTGGCTTTAAAGTATGGTGCAAGTCTTAAGGAGTTGGAGGATGAGCTCATGGGGATAAGTTGCCATAAGCAAGAGGGCATAGGTCATAATAGAGTTCTTTCATGCATAGATGCTGTAGCCAAGTCTATAGAAGATATGTTCGGGCAAAAGGTCGATCAAAAGTCTAATAGCCTAGGCGCATGCCCAGTTTGTGGGAGTCAAGTGATATACATTGAAGGTTGCTTAAGGTGCATATCTTGTAACTTCTCTCAATGTGAATAAATTTATAATAAAGCATAGGGATCAGGATTAAGAATAGATGCTAGTAAAGCGCCTCTCGTAACCTTTCCAAGATATATTTGAAGGAAGTATTTTGCATTTGGCATCCTATCAACTTCAGGCTTTATTTCTCCTACTCTAGGAAGAGGGTGCATGATTATACAGTCTTCCTTACCACTTTTTAGCAATTCAGCATCGATTACATAAGACCCTTTTACTTTTTCATATTCATGGGGGTCTGGGAATCTCTCTCTTTGAATTCTAGTTACGTATATCACATCCAAATTTCTTATCACTTCCCTTATATCTTCGTGCTCTGAAAACTTGATTTTATCGCTAATGTTGAATAATGCCTCATCTCTAACTTTTAGCTGTGGTGGTGATACCAAAAATATTCTGGGCCTATAATTCGATAATGCATAGATGAGAGAGTAAACAGTTCTCCCATACTTTAAATCTCCAACTATGGCTATATTCAATCCGTTTATCCTTCCCTTTACCTTCATTATCGTGTAAAGGTCTAGCATGGCTTGAGTTGGATGCTCTTCAGTGCCACTACCAGCGTTTATTACTGGCTTTGAAGCAACTTCTGCCGCGAAACGGTTAGCTCCTTCCATAGGATGCCTTAGGACTATGGCATCAACATAACTCTCTACAGTCCTTACAGTATCTGCAAGATTCTCTCCCTTTTCAACTGAAGACATGCTAGGATGTGCAAACCCTAAAACACTTCCCCCTATGGATAGCATAGCAGCCTCAAAGCTCAACCTAGTCCTAGTGCTAGGTTCAAAGAACAAGAGTCCAAGAATCTTTCCTTTCGCCAACTCTTTCTTTCTTTCATAATCTAGTTTTTCAATCTTATCGGCTACTGAGAAAAGATATTCGAGTTCAGAACGAGAAAAATCCTTTATTGAGATTATATCTCGATTAAAGAAGGGGTTCTTCATGGTTTCTTCTAATCCATAGGAATAAATAAGTTTATTTAAACATGGATGAACTAGACTTTGATAATGGCATACCTTCCAAGACTTTACAGGTATGTCTGCCAAATTTGTGGTGCAATTATCGAAGATTCTCGCCCTGTTGTTTTTGTGCATAAGATAGAACTACATGAAAGAGAGCATAAGAAAAGACCAGCTGGCGTTGCTTGAATCAAATACATTCAGAAGGTTTTTAAAGACTATTTTTGTAAGGGGCTGTATGGCTAGAGTGTTACGCCCCCTTCCTATGACAAGTTTCTATCTCGCCATACCAAGACCTTATGAAGACGAAGTTGTTGAGGAGCTTGGAAGACTTGGAATAATCCAGCTTACCAAAGAAAGAGTTGAAATTGGAGAAGAGGTTAGCGAGCTTTCAACCTATGATAAGTTTCTAAGAGTTAGCGAAAGGGTCTCGACCCTTCTAACATCTATGGAGAGTTTCCTTGGCTCTAAAGAAGAGTACGGTAGAGTAGAGAAAAATTTGAGGATGAGTCTTGGGGAGATGGAGAAGTTTAGCGAAGAATATGGAAAGATGGTCGATGAAATAGCTAAAGAATTTGATAATACTCAAAGGGAGAATGAAGAACTGAAAAGCATGGTAAGCAATCTTGAATTCTTAAAGACATATAAGATAAGACTCGATGAGATAGGAGATTTCAAACATGTGTTTGTGAAGGTTGGTTTCCTTCAAAACGTATTTCTCACTAAGCTCGAAGAGTATTTTAAAGATTTAGAAACAGTCTTCGAAGTAAAGCCTGGAAGGCCAAAAGAATCCTTTGTGATGATTGTAGGAAACTTAGATTATAAATCAAACGTTGAGAAGGCTCTAACCCTATTGAATTTTGAGGAGATAAAGTTTCCAAAATGGGTCAACCCTGATCCTGAATTGGCATTACAAGACATAAAGAAAAGAACGGATTCGAATGTTGAAAAAATTCGAGATCAATATAAAAAACTGATAAAACTGAATGAAAAAATCTTGGAGAGAAAGCCCTATGTGAGCTTCATGAAAGAAGCCAAATCCTCGCTATTTAGAACCAAAAGCCTTAGCCTGCTTCGTGGATGGATTCCTGCTGAAAAGAGCGATATTTTGAAGGATAAAGTTGAGACACTTACTGGGAAAGTCATGTATCTGAAGTTCGAGGGACCAAAGCATGAAGAAGTAGTCCCAGTAAAACTTAGGGATAAAGGGATACTAGCCAAGTTTGAGCTACTCACCATCTTAAGAGGCATTCCAGACTATCGTGAGATAAATCCAACACCGATATTCATGATACTATTCATACTCATGTATGGGATGATGTTCGGAGACTTCGGAGAAGGAATAGTCATCTCATTATTAGGACTATTCTTTGCAACTCGAAAGAAAGCAGTCTTAGGTATAGGTCGTAGAGGCATAAACAAACTTGGCTGGATAATGATCTTTTCAGGGATTGTTGCAACATTCTTTGGGCTACTATATGGAGAAGTCTTCCTATATGAATCTCATCTTCTTGAGGAAGTAAGACATTCTCTAGGTTTACCAGCATTAGGACCTCTCTCTGAAATGGAGAAAATCACGCAGATGATAGTAATAGCATTGATCTTTGGGGTAATACAGTTGACTATAGCCCTAACCTTGGGCTTTGTAAACAGGTTTTTAAAAGAAGGTGCAGTGGAGGCTATTTTTAACGGTAGAGGGCTTTTAGGGCTAGTACTATATGTTACTGGTGTATTTCTTATTATAAACGTTATACAAAGCGGGATGAGTCTTAATGCGTTCCTCTTTCCAGAGAACATACCTCTTACAGCAATCTGCTTAGCCTCTCTTATGTTGATATTTGGCTCTCCGGTTATAGCTCCAATCTTAGGGAAACGTAAAGTTCATCTTTCAGAGAAGGTCATGGAGGGCTTTGGTGAAGGCATAGAGACGTTTTTGAGTTTTCTGGCTAACTCCTTCTCATATCTCCGTGTTGCTGCCTTCGCTATAGCCCATGCAGCCCTAGGACTCTCAGCAGTAATGTTATCACAGATGGCTGGACCAATAGTTGGATACCTTGCAATGAACGTTATTGGGATACTTATAGAAGGATTTGTTGTAGGCATTCAGACTATGAGGCTTTTGTATTATGAATTCTCAACGAAGTTCTATAGTGGCGGAGGCGTCGTTTACAAACCTCTGACGCTGCCTATAACTTTCGAAAAAGATATAAAGGGATCTTAAATAGGATTTGTGAGTGGTAATGAAAATGAACTTCAAAAAAATCATTGAATTCTTCTCCAATCCAAAAAGGCTTTTCACGTTTCTTATCTTCTTCAATGTCGCAGTACTTGCGATTTCTCTTCTCGCATTTCAACCATCTATAGCAAAGGCTCAGGAAGGCTTTACACCTGAAATAGGGATGGGATTAATGGCTGCGGCTGTTGCAGTAGCAGGGTCAGGCATAGCAGCAGGTATAGCTGTATATGGTGCAGCTACAGCCGGTGCAGCAGCGATGGCTGAAAGGCCTGGCATAGCTACATGGGTTATAATCCTTGCAGGGCTAGGGGAAGGAATTGCTATCTACGGTCTTATCATCGCCATAATGATCCTCGGAACACTATAGTAAGCTTAAACTTCCTTTTTTATTTACAGATAGAGAATATTTCTTAATTTATCTTCTGAAAGACCAAGCTGTTTTGCTGTAGCTATACTCATTATGTTCTTTGCTTCAAATTCACATAATGAGAGATATGTTATTACAAAGGCAAGTGTAAAAGGCTTTTCATGCATAGTCTTCAAGTCTTCATGGTAAAGAGAATTAAATACAGAGTGTTCTATCTCGCTTATTGTACCCTTCTCGATTTCATCCCTTAATTCTATAAAGTACTTCTTATAGTATATTCTTGTCAAGGTATCAAAAATAGATTCTGGTCTCCCTCTAACAAGGCTTGAAACTATTTTTTTATTCAATTTGTAATATTCTTTGATCAACGACTCTTCGATCAGCTCAGCAGGCATGTTTTTTGTCTTTAAACCAAGAATCAGAATCAAGTTTTTAAGGTCCATCTCCTTACCAACCCTCTTCTTAACATCATTTTCGGAGAGCTCTTTCACACTTCTCCACAATTCTCCAAAGTAAATGCTATCCAATACTCCCTCAAAGATGAGTGTAGTATTGTATTTCTTGTAGAGCTCCATTTTGTCTATGAGAGGAGAATATATAGTCTCTTTTAGAATCCCTACACTCTCCTCAAGATCTTTCGCTCCCAACATGGCTGGAAAATTTACAGTAGTGTACTCTCTTGGTATATGTATGAGCAATTCCTCTGTTACGATCTCTTTACCATGTTTTGCCCTCAATATCCTTTTTATATTCTCAACTTCAAGCCTCTTAGCATAATCTTCAAAGAACTTTCTTAAAGAGCCCTTAGTTATCTTGACAAGGAAGTAAAATCTGTCAGCAAGCTTTTTGTAAAATACTTCTGTTAGGCTTACAGCATTTATCCTCTCAGAAGGTATGGCACTTACATCTTGAGCATAATCTCCCTTTAAAAGAGCTTCAACTATAACAGAGAGGTCTGATGCCTTGCTTAAACTTGATATATCTTCAGGCTTAAACAAATGAGTTCTGAGTCCATGGACCCTTGTTATAAGATAGATTACCTCTGGCGATCTTGGCTTTGGAATCTTTTTGAGGAAACTCATACCCTTCTCCTTCTTATCGCTTCTCTAACATGCTTTGTCCTTATAAACTCCTCTAACATTTCCTCGTAAAGTCTCCCTTCAATATATCTTATTGTATTGGATATAGATGGTATTACTATTCGCTCTAACGCATTTACCTTTCTATTCGTTGACATGAATTCGTCTACAAGCCTTTCTATCTTTGCCTCGCTCTCACCAAGCTTTATGATCTTTGCAATTAAAGGTGAAAGTTTTTCTGCAGCCTCATAAGCTACTCCTGAAGGAACGTTGCTTATATCAGCCTCTTTTTCAATCCTTAACTCTGGAACTACCACTCCCATTACGCTATAAGTTAAGCCACTCACATCCATTTGACCAACTGTTAAAGCCATAGATTGAAGGTTTTGATAACCAAGCATAGAATGGGCTTTTTTTAAATATTCATAGGCTTCCATTATTTCCTTTTCTAACTCTCCCCTTACTCTAACTTCAGCCAAAAGACGATTTATCTCCCCAGCCAGTTGCTCCCTTTTCATCTTCAGTATTTCTTTCCCCTTTTCAATGAATCCAAGTTGCTCTCTGAGCCTTAGAAGTACTCCTTTTGTGGCGGCTGCTCTTACCGCAAAGCTCATGGCATTTCCTCCTAAATTTTCTTGCTTATGCTTTCCTATATTTTGGATGATATGTTTTGATATAATCTTCCTTTATTCTAACTAGCTCTTCTTCAGGTAGGATTGAGAGAACGTTCCATGCTATGTCAAGGGTCTCCTCTATACTTCTATTCTCAAACTCTCCTTGGCTCACAAACTTCTTCTCAAACTCATCTGCAAAGAGGAGGAATCTCCTTTCACGGTCGCTTAGACCCATCTCTCCTACGATTCTTGCAAGGTCTCTAGCCCTCATACCCCTTGAATAAGCGTCGTAAAGCTGATCCGAGACACCTCCGTGATCTTCTCTAGTCTTTCCCTTGCCTATTCCTTTTCTCATCAATCTGCTTAAGGATGGAAGGATGTTTATTGGAGGGTATATGTCACGAGCGTTAAGGGTCTTGTCAAGGATCACTTGACCTTCTGTTATGTAGCCAGATAAGTCTGGGATAGGATGGCGAAGGTCTCCTCCTGGCATTGTTAGGATGGGCATCTGTGTTAATGATCCTTTCCTACCAGTTATTATGCCAGCTCTCTCATATATGGATGCAAGATCACTGTACAGATAACCTGGGTACCCTCCTTTTCCAGGCACCTCTTCTCTAGCAGCACTCATCTCTCTCAAGCTCTCTGCATAATTTGTCATGTCACTAAGGATGGCAAGAACATGCATGTTAAGGTCAAAGGCAAGATATTCTGCAACTGTAAGGGCAATTCTTGGGGTAAGAAGTCTCTCGATGGCAGGATCGTCTGCCAAGTTCATTACTACGACCGATCTTTCTATTACTCCAAACCTCTTGAATTGGTCAATAAAGTATTGGGCTTCTTCATGCTTCAAGCCCATGGCTGAAAATACGAGCGCGAACTCCTCAGCCTCTCCTCTCACTGTTGCCTGTCTAGCTATTTGAGCCAAGATTCTATTATGAGGTAGACCACTTTCAGAGAAGATGGGTAATTTCTGCCCCCTAACAAGCGATAGACAACCGTCTATGGTAGAAACTCCTGTCTGAATAAAGTTGTTAGGATAGACTCTTGCCTTTGGATTTACTGGTGATCCATTGATATCTCTCAAATCGCCTGAAGAGATAGGAGGCATACCATCTATAGGTCGGAACATTCCATCAAACATTCTTCCTAAGACCTCATCAGATAGAGGTATTCTCATGGCTGAGCCCGAGAATTTTATAACACTTTCAGCTTGAAGACCAATCTCTCCACCAAAGACCTGTATGACTGCCGTGTTCTTGCTTACATCTAAGACTCTGCCCATTCTATCTATGCCATCTGGAGACCTTATCTTGACTATTTCATCATAAGCTACGTTCTTTACACCTTCAACGAAAAGAAGTGAGCCTCTTACTTCTTTTACTCCTTTATACGAAAGACCGTATATGTCTTTGATTGAGGTAGCCATATCATCACCATACCTTATATTCTGATGCTATCTTGTTCAACTCCCCAATGACCTCGTCCATCAATTTCTCTATTACTGATAACTCTTTCGCTTCCTCCTTGACCCTGATCATCTTTGAAATCTGTGGGATCGACCTTATCCTTTCGACAGGAACTCTGCTCAAGATCAGACTTTTTGCCTTTCTATGAAAATCTATCATCATTCTCAAAAGCAATGCTTGCTTCTCTGGTTCACAGAAAGCATCAATATCATGATAAGCATGCTGTCTTAGAAAACCTTCTTTCAAAAGCTCTGCAGTAAGGAGAATGAGCCTCTGATCATCAGGCAAAGCACTTTCACCTATGATTCTCGCTATAGACTCTATCTCTGCTGCTGTACTCAATATAGTAAGGGCTTCACCTCTGTATTCAGGAAAAGCCTCAAAGGTTTCTTTCCACCATTCGATGACCTTGTGTGAGTATTGAGATATACTCTCAAGCTTCGGTGCCAAAGTCATACTATCTGCGAGACGGCTAGAGTAGAGGCTGTAGCTCCTAAGCCAGTTTATGGCTGGAAAATGCCTGCTGTAAGCAAGTTCAGCATCAAGAGCCCAAAATACTCCAGTGAATCTGAGGGTGTGTATCGTGACAGGCTCGTTGAAGTCTCCACCTGGTGGTGAAACTGCGCCCATAAGAGTTACAGACCCTTCCCTCTCAGGCTTTCCTAGAACTTTTACTCTTCCAGCCCTTTCGTAGAACTCTGCTACTCTATCAGGAAGATAGGCAGGATAGCCTTGTTCGACGGGCATCTCTTCTAACCTACCAGATATTTCTCTTAGCGCTTCAGCCCATCTTGATGTTGAATCTGCCATCAAGCCTGTATCATAGCCCATATCTCTATAGTATTCTGCCATTGTCACGCCCATGTATATGCTGGCTTCTCTAGCCGATACAGGCATGTTGCTAGTATTGGCAATGAGTATGGTCCTTTCCATAAGAGGTCTACCCGTTCTAGGGTCTTTTAGCTCAGGGAAATCTGTTAAAACTTCACACATTTCGTTGCCTCTTTCACCACAACCGATGTAAACAACAACCTTTGCTTCACTCCACTTTGCAAGCTGGTGAAGCATTACAGTCTTTCCTGTTCCAAACCCTCCAGGTATACATGCTGCTCCACCCTTGCTTACAGGGAAAAATGTATCTATGACTCTTTGGCCTGTAATTAAGGGCGTAGTTAATGGCAGCCTTTCATGGCAGGGCCTGGGTATCCTTACTGGCCATTCTTGATACATCTTTAAACCAATCTTTTCCCCATTGGATTTTATTATCGCTATATCGTCATCGACTTTGAATTCTCCTTCCTCGATCTTAACTATCTCTCCTCTCACCCCTATTGGGACCATGATTTTATGCTTGATCGCTTTTGTCTCTTCAACTTCACCTATTATATCTCCTTCACTGACCATCGTTCCAGGTTTAACTGTGGACTTAAAGAACCATTTGTTCTCACGCAATAAAGAGTTGACCTTTATCCCTCTGCCTATCAATGGGCCTTGTAACCTTATTATTTCTTCTAAAGGCCTTTCTATTCCATCGAACACATTGTTTAAAAGCCCTGGCCCTAGTTCAGCGACTAGCCTTTTACCCGTTGCAACAACCTTTTCCCCAGGCCTTATGCCACTAGTCGTCTCATAAACTTGGACTGTAAAGAATCTACCAGATTCATCTATTCTGATGGTTTCTCCTACTAAGCCCTCTTCCCCAACTTCGACAACCTCTCCTATAGAAATGTCTGGAATGCCTGAGGCAATTACTACAGACCCAGTTATCCTTTCTATTTCTCCCTTTCTCATTTAATCTCACCCCTCAAACAGCATAGTTAATAATTTTCCCTTCAATTCTTCAAAGGTTCTGCTTAACCTTGCTTCAAGGGTGTTATTATAGATTTGCTTACCGTCTTTTGAGTATACAATAACTCCACCGATGGTATCGATGGCTTTACCGTCAAACTCTATTTCTACTTCCTTTCCTCTAATCTTTGAGACACTGCTTTTGATAAGCTGAATATTCTTTTTCAAGACATCAAGATCGCTCTTGTTTGCAGATATTTCTAATTCTTCGCTATCAACATTAGACGCTGCTTCTATTGCTAGATTCATTAATACTTCTTGATACTTTTCACTCATTTTACTTGATGAAAAGCTTTTTAGCCTTTTTTCAACCTCATTCAACACTCTCTTTAAGAACTCTTCCTTGACATCCATGACCTTCTTTCTCCCATCCATTTTTGCAAAGGAAATTCCTGCCTTCTCCTTTTCGTCCATTTCTTTCTTTATTTTTTTAAGTTTCTCATCTTTTATTTGAGCAGCCTTAATCTCAGCCTCTTCGATCATCTTCTTGGCAGTGTTTTCAGCCTCACCTATGATCTTCTTTACTTCCTCATCCGCTTTACTCCTAATGTAAGTTTTAAGTTCTTCTTTACTCATGCTCAACACCTAAAACCTTCTCCAAAATAAAGTCTGCGACCTTACTCAAGTTTTTATCAGCCTTTTTAGATAGCTTCTCACATTCATCCTCAAACTGCTTCAATATCATCTTCTTCTTCTCGCCTATCTCTCTTATCCTTTCCTCGATAAGATCTTGGAAGGACACTTCTTTTTGAGCTTTTTCTACGATTTCCATCGCTCTTCTTTTTGCGTCTTCTAAGATTTCGTCGGCTTTCTTCTTGGCCTCTTCCAAAGCCTTTTCGGCCTTTTTCTCTTCTTCAATAAGCTCTGTTAACTCTAGAGTCATAACTATCACTCGAGTTTAAGCTTCACCCCAACAGCCTGACTCACAAGGAAATAGAGTTCATGTAACCTTTCACCCTTGGGTCCTTCTAAACCCGGCACGATGGCAAAGATAGGATAAACTTTTCCCCTCCATTTCTCTCTGTCTTTCTTCAACTTTATCGCCATGCTCTCTGAAATAACTACTATTTTACATTTTTCCTCCTTAATGAGATCTTCTATCTTGTCTCTAGCTTCTTCTTCATTTTTCACCACATGACCCGAGATTCCTGCCAATCTGAAGTTTGTAACGAAGAACTCATCGCCTAAAACTACTATGCTCATAACTGTCACTTCGGCTTTATTCGCAGTACCATTGTTATATAAAACTTACTTAAATCAAAGAGAGATAGAGTTTTTCTGGGTAATTCTACAAATAATATTGTAGCTAAAAAAGTATAATTAAGCATTTTATCTTTATCCATCTTCATGAGCGAAGAACAACTTGTTGTTAGGAAGATAAAAGAGGGAACTGTTTTAGATCATGTTGAGCAAGGGAGGGCTCTAAAGGTATTAGAAGCCTTGAATATAGATGGTAAAGATGGCAATGTAGTAACAGTGGCCATGAATGTATCCAGCAAAAAACTTGGTAAGAAAGACATAATAAAGATAGAGAACAGGTTTCTGAAGCCAGAAGAGACGAACAGAATAGCCCTGATAGCTCCTAAAGCAACTGCAAATCTAATAAGAAATTATCAAGTTGTAGAGAAGAGAAAGGTAGAGATTCCAGATAAATTTGTTGATGTGTTTAAATGCCCAAACCCAACATGTATATCTAATTCTAACGAGCCTATATCACACATAATAGATGTTATAAAAAAGGATCCGCCTACCCTTAAGTGCAGATACTGTGGTAGATTGCTCTCACCGAACGAATTAATTTAGCACTATCAATCTAAAGAAGGAAGGTTTATAAATTCGCTTCGAAGAGACTGAGAATAGTGATTCATAGCTCGAGGCCCATTGTTTGGGGTTTACTTGGCTTCATTGGTGGCGGCGTTTTCTGGCTCATAATGTCCCTTGTTGCAGAATCTCAGAGGCTTGCAGGACAAGTTGTAACGGCATCGCCCTTTGTCTTACTTTCAAGTTACGTATTCTTCTTTAGCCTTCCCGTGAATATCGTGGCAGAGTTAGCGCTCTGGTGGAACCAAAGACCTGTAAAAAAGACTTAATGTGTAAATCATACTGTGCAAATAATACCATTCATCAAGATTAAGGAATCCGTGACTTGACTATTGGCCTCTTCTTACAGAAATCGATAAGTTCACATTTATTACATCTTTCTTTATGGCAGTAATCTTTCCCACATTTTACAAGGGCTGCCTCAAATTCTACAAAGGTCTTATCTGGTATCTTTATCTTTTCCCATAATTTCTTTAAATCTATGAGTGCTATGAAGCGTTCTGCCTCACTCATACCGAAAACTTCTGTAAAGCCTAGGTTATGGGCAGCAAGCATCTCAAACTTTTGAGGTAGAGGATCAGCCTTTGACCATATCTCCCTCAATTCTCTAAGAAATATGTTCACTGTTACAGGACCTATGCCCTTGCCTAGATTCATCAACTTTTGCTCAAGGTCTCTTGGGTTAGAAGCCTTATCATGTAAAGTGTTTAAATCGCCATAATCCTTCAAGAGATTCTTCATGATCTCAAGAAGCTTAGTAGCGGTCTTAAAGTCGTATCTAACATACCCGCCTTCATCCAGTATTTGCACCAAACCGTCCCAGCCTGTCTCAAGAATCTTTTCAGGAATCACTACATTATTCTCCTCAAAATTTCTATAAGTATTCATGGCTATGCTCTCAGATATCCTTGCACCAAAGAGGATAGATGCAAGAAACCATTTAAAGACCTCATTCGATGTGCCAGACTTTAGATTTATGCCCAATCTGCTTGAAAAGGATTCACCATAAAGAGATAACAGCTTCTTAACACATCCAGATAGAGCCAAACTATTATCATAATTTGTGACAGCTTTTATTTTTTGCTTTCTATTCTATCGCATCTTTAAAAACTTAAAGAGCAAAAGGCTCATGCTTAAATATAGAACAAATGCAATAGATTGGGTGAGCACGCAGAGCTAGGTGAATAAGAATGGTTCAAGCATTTTGTGTAAAGGACAAAAAGAAAGTCGAAATAAAGAACCCTCAGGAAGTAAAGTTGAAGAATGGAAGACCAGCCGTTAAAGGCACATGTCCCATATGTGGGACTACAGTCTATAAAATAGGTAAGATGTAATCCTCCACACACCTTTTTTCTTTTGTTAGGCTAAGCTCTTCCTTGATCAAGAGATATTAACTGTTTAATAATCTGAATTTTAATCTCTAATAGTGTAATTGAAGATAAGGGAGTTGCCCATACCAGAAGAGTTGACAAGGCTTGTACAGTCCTTTGGTTATTCTGATCTATATCCGCCTCAAGAAGAGGCTGTAAAAGCAGGAGTTTTGGAAGGTCGAAACTTACTCCTCACAACACCGACTGCCAGCGGAAAGACCCTTGTGGCTATGCTAGTAGCTGGTAAGATAGTTTTAGAAGGATTGGGAAAGGTTGTTTATCTTACTCCATTAAGAGCCCTTGCAAATGAGAAGTATAACGATTTCAAGGCTTTTGAAAAGCTGACCAAAAATGATGGTAATCATGTGAGGGTTCTCATCTCAACAGGAGATTATGACTCATCAGGAGAATCTTTAGGAGCAGGGGACATACTGATTCTTACGAATGAGAAGTTTGATTCTATTCTTCGTCATGGAGTATCTTGGATAGATTCTGTAAGACTCTTCGTTACTGATGAGATTCATATTGTTGGAGATGATGATAGGGGACCAACCCTTGAGATGACTATAACTAAAATTCTCTCTTACGCTGATAAGTCTCAAGTCCTTGCTTTGAGCGCTACTGTAAAGAATTCAAAAGAATTGGCAAATTGGCTTGGTGCAAAGCTCATAGACACGAGATGGAGACCTATAAAGTTGGTTGAAGGGGTTTATCAGCAAGGAGAGATAAGCTTCTCTGACGGCTCTACAAGAAAGATAAAACCCACCAATAGGGGGCATGCTATAGATGTAGCGATAGATACAGTTTCAGAAGGAGGGCAGTCCTTGATCTTCACAGAAACAAGAAGAATGGCGGTAAGCCTTGCTTTGAAGGCTTCAGAGGTTACTCAACACTATTTGACAAAGGCTGAGGCTGAAGAGGCTAAGGAATTATCGAGAAGTATAATATCAGCAGGAGAAGAGACAGAGTTGAGCAGAACTTTATCTAAAGCTGTTGAGAAAGGGACAGCTTTTCATCACGCTGGTCTTGCTGGAGTTCATAGATCGATAATAGAAAATGGATTCAAGAATGGCTTGATCAAGATTTTAACAGCAACCCCAACGCTCGCAGCAGGGGTAAACCTTCCAGCAAGAAGAGTGGTAATAAGCAGCTTAATGAGATATGATTCAGACTATGGAGGAAAGGCGCCTATCAGTGTGTTAGAGTACAAGCAGATGTGTTTACCTTACCGGACAAAAGTTCTGATGAGCGATGGAAGAACAGTATCTATAGGTGAAATCGTAGAGAAGAAGGTAGCTGATAGAGTAATAACATTCGACAAAAGAAAAGGAAAGTTTGTATATGGAAAGATCGTCAATTGGTTTTCAAGAGATGCTGATCATCTATTAGAAATAGAAACAAGTGGAGGATTAAAAATTTGGCTTACACCAGAGCACCCGATTCTAACGGGAGAGAGAGGATGGGCGCCAGCTAAAAATGTGAAAATAGGAGAGAGAGTGGGTTATGTAAGAGAATTTGAATACATCCCAAATAAGAACCTTCTGTTTTTCTTTAAGCATCTCCCAATTGATGGGGCATATTTGAAGAATAAAACAGATCTTTTTGATCTTGCAAAGCTAAAATTTACACGCAAAGAATTAGCTACTTTGTTAGGAAAAGATCTAAAAGTGGTAAAGGAATATATGATGGGGAAGAAAGCAATACCACTTTCTGTCATATTAGCACTTTGTAAACTATTGAATCTTAGCGATGATGAGATAGCTGAAAGGCTAAAAGAGGTCAAAACAGCTTATGGAACACCACTGAGAATTCCAAAATATATAAACGAGGAATTTATGTGGCTGCTAGGGTTTGTCGCTTCAGATGGTAATATTGAAGAGATTGTAGATAAAAGAACTAAATCAGTTTATCATAAAATCAGGGTCTTTAATAAAAATCCTAAAGTCATCAATAGAGCCATTGATATCTTACATTCTCTGGGTCTCTCTCCCTATATTCGTAAAAAAGACAATTACACATCAGTTGAAGTTGGCTCTACTTTGTTGGCTAATTTAATGAGAAAATTTGGAATTCCCTTCGGAACAAAGGATAAATTAAGGGTTGCAGAAATCGTTCTTTCATTTCCTCCAAATTTGATTGGTGCCTACTTGACGGGCGTATTTGATGGCGATGGAAATTACATAGAATTAAAATCTAAATCAACTGTAAGAAGGATACTGATTCCAACAGTAAGTGAAGAATTTGCCTACGATCTTCATAATTTACTGATAAGGTTAGGAATAGTGTCTGACATTAAGAAAACACAAACTAAGCCTACGCTTATTAGAGGTAAAAGAGCTGAGTTTAAGAAGCCAGTTTACAACGTTATCTTTAGGAAGATAAGAGATATACAAAAGTTCACTTCTCATAGGACTTTAGTTAAATATGACATTCCTCTCACTAATTACAGTAAATATCATAGTTTGAACAAATACTACACCTCCATTGAGCCTGTAGAGTGGCTAAAAGTGAAAGACGTTAAGATGATCAATGATAAAGCTAAGGTTTATAACATATCTATAGAAGGCACAGAGAATTACATAGCTGAAAATTTTGTTGTGCATAATTGTGGGAGAGCCGGTAGACCGAAGTATGACGATATTGGAGAGACAGTGATAATAGCTCATCATCAATACGATGCTGATGAAATCCTATATAACTACATAAAAGGTGAACCAGAACCTATTCGCTCAAAATTACATGATGAATCTGCTTTAAGAACTCATCTTTTAGCGACTATAGCTAGCTTTCCTGGCATTACAGATGCTGAGATTCTTAAACTGCTCTCTAAATCTCTTTTAGCTATTCAGTATAGACATGCTACCATTCAATCAAAGGTCAATAAAGTAATGAATTATCTTTCAGATGAAGGTTTGATAGAAAGAAGGGGGAAGCGCTACATCGCCAGCGAGTTTGGAAAGAGAGTCTCTACTCTTTACATAGACCCATTAACAGGAGTAATGTTCAGAAGGGCGATAAACTTTGCAGAAAAGAATAAACCTCATTTGCTAGGCTATCTTCATCTGATAGTCTCATCCCCTGACTTTGCACCAAAGTTCCCCTTAAGAAATAGAGATGTAGATGAAGCTCAAATGCTCCTCGATCAGAACAGAGATGAATTTTTATTGCCCGTGAATGATCAATATTATGAAGATTATCTTGAAGATTTCAGGAGCCTTCTCGTTCTTTATGGCTGGATAAATGAGTGGAGTGAGGATAAAATACTCGATAAGCTAGGGGTAGAACCAGGAGACTTGCATAGAGCCGTAGAAACATCTGAATGGCTTGTCCATTCCTTGTTTGAGCTTTCTAAGTTGCTAGGAAGAGCTGACCTTTTGCCTGAAATTGCAGAGTTAGAGCAGAGAATAGAGCAAGGAATAAGATCTGAGATCATACCTTTAGCAAAATTGGAAGGCATAGGAAGAATTAGGGCTAGATCATTATACAACCATGGCTTTACAGACATTGATAAACTAGCTTCAGCGTCAATTGATAAAATAGCTTCAGTGCCAAAGATAGGTACTACAATAGCCAAGAGCATAAAGAAGCAGTTATCAAAGGAGAAATGAATTTAAAAGCATTACAAAAAATATAAAATTAAAAGCAAAGGTCTAAGTCGCCACCTTATAAGAATGAATTAAGCTCTTTGAACCTTGTCACCGTATAGAATTTCCTTAGAAACATCTAAACTCTCTCTTTTAGCTATCTCTCCCCACTTTTCTAAAACGTCTTCTTCTAAAGGTCTTATCTCTATCTTCTTGTCCTTGACCTCTAATACTAAAACTATATTCTCAGTAAGACTTTCTCTTATCACCTTTTATTAAAAAAATAAAGGATGGCATGTTATGTTTATGGATTATGGAGCCTGAATGTATGTGTAGTATAGCCAAACAGAGTCGCCCGGACGTCCAGCTTCAATTGTTACCTTAATGTATTTAGGTGTTGAAATCGTAGTGGTCCACTCAAACAAGCCTGATCTACCAGGTATTGTAGTGTAGCTGTAAACTTCAAACCATAGCCAACCGTTTTCCGATATATAAACATAGACCGTAGTATCATTAGGGCTTGTCTTGTCAGTCGCACCTGATATCGTTACTTGCGAGGGTTTCGTTAGATTGGCTTCGAAAACTTCTTCTTCTTCAGTTGAACTAGTTGTGTACCATACAAATCTCCCACTGTAAAACTGCGCAGTCCTGCTGTAAGCTCCTCCTGTACCAAACCACTTGCCTAGATTCGTGTTTGTCGTATTGACGATGTTTTGAATAGAACCGATCGTAGATATTATATTGTCTATCGAAGCCTTAATATTTTCAAGCTTACCCATGACAGTTGTTGGACCAGTTGTTGCTGAACCTATTCTAGTTAGTATTGTATCCAAGTCAGTATTTAAGGCTGATAGTCCATACGTTCCATTTTTGAGTAGGGATTCTACCTCATCTACGTAGCCTTTGATTGTTGTTATATCGCTCCAGTTTATGTTATCTGTCTTTTCTTTGATGCTGTATAGTAGGCTTGCAACTGTATCAGTTCCAGTAAAAGTGCCTAGCTTTGTGTCTAGGTCTGCTATGGCTTTTGTTATGTTACTCTTAACTGATGATAAGGCTGATAGAATATCTGTCTTAGCATCATCAACAGCTGCTAGAATATCATTTTTAGCTGAGTCTATGGCTGATGTAATATTTGAAACAGCTGAGCTTAGGTCAGCATCACTAACCCATCTTGTCGCAACGTCTAACTTATTCTCTATATCTGAAATTTCATCTTGAATATCTAATAGCTCTTCCCATACTGTTCTTACAATGAATGGTGCTGAGGCTATTGCAGGTGCAGTATATGGATAAGCATCGGCTCTTATATAGTATGTGCCTGATGGTACTGAAGGTATTGTAAGAGTTGTTGTAAATGCACCTGTTGAATCTGCTCTCACTGTTCTATATGGCTCACCATAATTATATCCCGCGTTGTTGTTTGTATCAAAATATACCCTATAGTATGTGTAAGCAGTAAAACCGTTTCCAGCAATAGTTACGATAGTTCCTGAAGGACCACTATTTGGTGTTAGTATTAATGAAGGTTGAGCGAGTACTAATGGCACTGCAATAGAGAACATCGATAGAATGAATAGACTTATTATTGCTGCTGATATTATCTTCTTGTTTTTCATTTTCTGCCGTACAAGTAACAAAGGAAAGAATTATTAACTTTTTTTATAATTTATACGCACGGCAACATCTGCTATGTATAAATGATTAACGCTAAATTTTAGAGGCTTGCTAATAGCATCATGAAGAATTTATTCGTTTCACGTGTCAATGGTTTATTATCGCTTTTCCCATATATAATACATCTTCCTTTGCGCTTTAATACTTGCTTTGCTCAAAGCTATTGCAGTATTTTTAATGCTATTCATCATATCTTCCTTTATCATTTCTCTTGATAGTATCTTTCTTTTATACTGATCTCCAAAGATCATGATGCTACCATGCTTAAGAATCTCATCAACCAAATTCTCATAATCTTCCTTTCTCAAATTCTTCAATATACTCATATTGTATTCAATCGAGCTCATTAAAGCTGAAGATAAGCCATATCTCTCTAAGCTATTCAAAAACTTTCTCATCCTTTCCTTCCATTCTGGCTCTTCACAATTCACTTTTAACATTCCTGCTCTCTCAAAGAATGGATTGTACTTTGCCATTACTGCTATTGCTTCAACATACTTCGCATTTACTAAAGGCAATGTTTCTCTTACCAATCTAGCCCCTAATCCAATCCCTCTATACTTAGGATGAATGATTACTCTTGATATTGTCAAAAAATCACGATTGATCTCTTCAGCATCAGGAACATGATTAAGATAATGATTTCTAGGCTTGCAAGATAAAGGGCTGATAGAATAAACGATGCATCCTATTGGCTTATCATTAATTTCCATTATGAATATCTTTCTTATACCAAAAGGCTTCTTAGCTCTATAATGAAACTTTTCAAAATTCAAGTATTCTTTATAATTTCCTTCTCTTATCCTTACGTTCTTAACTAACGAGCATTCTTTATTAACATCATTATAATAATTCACTTCTACATCATCTCCAAAATTTTTCCTAACATGAACATTAGGGCTAAGATCATAGAACAAATCTTCATGAGTAGTAGCTACTAATACAGTCTTATTATTCCTTCTTGCATTCTTTTGTAGCAAAAATGATACTATTCTTGCTGTTTCTCTATCAAGGGTAGAGCAGAACTCATCGAATACAAATACATCAGCATTCATTGCTAGCATCTTCGCAATTTTGTAGCGATACTTTTGTCCATCGCTAAGCTCTTTATATCTTCTTAAAAATAGAAATGCATCATTCAATCCTGCCATGCTTAAATAATATAACGCTTCTTCAACACTATTTCCAACTCCATGAACCAATACTTCATCATCATCTATTCTTAATTCATTATCTGTCATCAATCTTCCAAACTCTTCACTCTTCCTCATTTGTTCAATTAATTCTCTCAACAATACCGATTTTCCTGAACCTGACTCTCCAGTTATGTATACTATATCTCCTTTGTTTATGTTTATGATGAAATTCTTAAAAACATCGAACTTTCTCTCATCAATTCCTATACCAAAGGCTTCAGCAACAGCTACTGTTCTATCAGTTATAATGCTCTTTGTGCTAAAGCTCTTATCAACTCTAAATATCTTCTTATTGAATCTATCAAGAAGAATTATGAACTTCATTCTAAAGCCAAAACTTTTCCTTTAGATGCTTTTACTGCAAAGCAAGCTAGTGCTAATGCCCTTCCTAGATCGTCATGAGTTCCTGATCTATGCTTAAAGATATAGCTACCTGTTCTACTTCTCTCATACTCTATACAATTCAAAGATGCTATAAGTTCATTAAAATCATGTGATATAATGATCTCTTTCCTCTCCATCAATACTCTCAAATTTAGCAATGACTCTTGAATATCATTAGACTTTATTGGAATTATATCGGCTCCAAGCTCCTTCATATGCTCGACTATGCTTATACCTGCTCCTATCTCCTCAACACAGACTCTTTTTATTCCATACACTTTATAGTGATCATAGCATTGAAGAGTTGCACTAGTATAATCATCTTGCAGCCATGCTTTACAATACTGAACTATTATCTTATCATCTTTTAATTCTACTGTAACAATAGCATTATAATCTTCTCTTCCTCCAAAGTCGAATCCTGAATAATATTCTCCTCTCGATAATCTTGGTTCATAATCAAACAAGCATGATTGAATCAGCGTCATTGGGAAGAAGGAATCTTCATCTTCAACAAATTCAGCTTCATACTCAAGCTTGTACCTTCTCTCTCCTATCAATCTTTTTTGCTCATCAAGAAACTCTCTCTTTATCAATGGATTCGATGATGATGGTAGATGGTACTTGCTCCATTCAGGGCTAGTAAATGCTCGATAAAAGACATGGTCCTTGCTCCATGGTGTTGATATCATCCATACATAGCCATCAGTAGTTGAAATTTGAGGTAAGACTGCATTCGATATAACTTCTTCATATATGAAACTTGCCTCATCAAGAATTGTTAAATGAGCAGTATGGCCTCTCAGCGTTGATCCGTATCTTCCTGCTGGTAATGCTATTATCCAAGATCCATTCGAGAATCTTAACCTAGTTCTTGATCGATATGTTACGCTTCTTCTAATTGGTGATGATTCTATGAAGTCAAGAATCTTATCGAACATAAGCATTGATTGCCTTAAAGTTGCAGATACTATCAGCGTTGTAGTCTTAGGATTTGTTAGTGCAAAATGAATTGCTTTAGCAGCTATGGTAGTTGACTTTCCTACTTGCCTACCAGCGCATGCAATTATCCTCTTCGATTTATCCCTTAACAATTTTTCTTGATATCCAAATGGCTTCCACTTTAATATCGCTTCACAAAATAATACTGGATCGTTGAATACTATCTCAGCAATTTGATCATTGATGCTGCGTTGTGACAATGATTATCCCCCCTTCACTTATAAAGTGCTATATATGCAATTGTTCAATTTTAATTTGAATCACTCAACAAATATTCTTACTATCTTCTTCCCTTCTCTTCTTTTGGCTATCTCTTCAAATATCTTAGCCAAATCTTGTTCACTATTAACTTCAATTCCTCTTAGCTTGAATGCCTGCATTAAAGGACCTGCAATCTTGCTTAAATTATCTAAATACTTCAACTGCTTCTGCTCATCATCCTCATAAAGATCAATTTTTGCGTCTATCCACTTCAGCCTAGCTCCTAATATTGCCAATGCTTCATCTATGCTGATGCTATCTTTCAACGCTCTACCAAAGAAGCCTGGTTTTGGCCCTCCTCTTTTTTCTTCTTTTTCTTCTTTTTCTTCGCTCATGCTATCACTTTTTAGAACTTTTTGAAAAATACCATGCAACTGCAGACCCTGCCAATGGCCCTATTATGCTAGATGCTTGATAATCCTGCTTAAAAAGAAGAATTATCAATCCAATGACTAGAATGAATGCTAAAAATGCACGGTAATCCCTCGTCCTTAATTCTAAATTTCTTATCTTTAGCTCATGCTCCCTTCTCATACTCTCTTACACTTCTACAATAATTCGTTATTCTTATTTGCTTCAATGGCAATCTTGCCTTAGTAATCTTAACAATCAACGGTAATGGTATCAGAGTAACATCCTTGTGAAATTCTGAATATTCAACAACTACTGCAAGATAGCTAAGCTTATCGCTCTCTATTATCTCTTCAAATCTTCCTATAGTAGTCATTTTATAGTCAGGATTATTGATACTTTCATCTATTGGTACATTCTTTATCGTATTTGCATCTAACCAATCTATTCTTACACAATCTCCTTTCTTAAGATTCTTTAAGATGTGCATAATTATTCACTTAGCCTGATCATCTTTCCTGCTCCCTTTTGGGCAATGTATGCATCTACATGCTCCTTTGCCTGCTGATACCTAGCTCTAATTTCATTTGGTGGAGCTTCTCTAAACCTAAATAATGATGCTGCAAGATCTGCAGATGCATGCTTTATGATGTTTGGAACAGGGTTAAGAGGAGTGTTAATACCCTTCGCTTCTAACAATGCATCTATGAAAGCATCTGCCTGCTCTATGAATTGAGCGATAGCGTTATCTTCGCTATTATCACTTATCTTTAGCTTTGCCTTAACATCATCTATACTGCAATACATGCTTATTCCTCCCCAAGATAATCGTATCATAAACTAATGCTTCAAAAGAATCTTGAGCCAATCCTAAAAACTCACTTGGCCTTTTGTTCAATAGAATACTCAGATCTGCTATCATCGCTGCTACTTTGCTCTTTGCGAAAAAATTTAGCCTTGCTCACTATCTCATCAACATAATTGCTTATCTGAAAGAATAAAGCTAACGAATCTTCATCACTTGGTTGAGGATCGACAAAAGCTTTGAAAAATTCTCTGTATGATTCTTCGCTTCTTTCTTGAATAGCTTTTTGTAATAGATGAATATTCCATGGTGTAATAGGCTTAATCATGTATTCACGATCATCTATCTTTACTTTCTTCATAAAATCACCCCAAGAAGTATCTCATCAACATAATGACAAAACTAGTATTCTACATCTTGAGCATTCTGAAGCGTGATTATGATTGGCTCATCGCTCACAGAAGCTCTTATTGCTCTAAACTTAAGATTCTCAACTATTCTCTCTTTCTTATTGATGCTAGCTTCATAAGCATCATATACTATCTCATCACAATCTATCTGCAATTCATAATAATAGCCAGATGCTATTAAATTACCTTGAAACTTGATCATCAAATCTTTATGATTGGAATTTAAAAAATCGTTAAGATGATCTGTGCTTGAGAATTTAACATCGAACTCTCCTTCAACTTCAAATAAACTTGCTTCAAGTCCTTGTAATAATATTGATCCTAAAACATATGCATCTTCAATATTATTTCTAATAGTGATGCTGAACCTTTCAGGCTTTACATCTATATCATCAAGCTTGAATGAAATGACTCTTGATGCATCAATGAAGTCTTGATTCGAGAATGTAGGATTTGATAAATTTCCTATGATTTGATCTCTTCCTATGCAATCAACTGAGCATTTTAAAATTTCTCCTGCTAATAATTCAAGCTTTAATTCGTTTATCCCTACTCCTGTGAATACCTTCTCAGTTATATCATCAAGGCCAACAAGAATTGTTAATGATGGAATCGATGAAGTTCTCTTAAATTCATGCTTTGCCACTCCGATAGTTGGATTAGATTTTGTTTCTGATCCTAATGCAGCTTTTAAAATCAATCCTATGTTATCATAATTCACATATTGCTCCCATCCGCCAGATACTGACTTTTTACCAGCTATGGCTTTATCATGCTCTCTATATGCTACAGTCTCAGGATAAATGTAATTTTGCTCTAGCTTTAATGATTCTTCAATGATTGGGATGTAATACTGAGCATTAACTTGAGTCCCATAGCTAGGTTCTTTACCAATTCCTAAGTATCTCATTTATTGTTCGCTCTATTCTTGACCATCGAGCCAATCAGAATATTCAACCGCAGTTCCTGCTGTTACACTTGCTCCAAAGATTATTGCAGCCCACGCTGATGGTGGCCATGGCAACGGAGCTACACTATTTACTGCACTTGCTAGTAAGTATATCGCAGAACCAAAGACCAATCCTACTACTGAACCGTATATCATCCCTTTTATCAGCCTGAACAATAATCTTCTTGGCTTCTTTTCTTCGCTCATATCTTCTTTTATTTATTCAACAAGAAGATAAGTCAAGCTATACGATGATATGATAATATCATCATATAGCTCGCTTAATATCCTTTAATTACAACTCATGTTATAATAAATGTATAAAGAGATAGTCCAAAAGCTCATCGATGTTCTTAAAGCTAGTCCTGATCTAGCTAATGTTAAGGATTATTATTTTTCATCACCAATTTCTTTCAAAAGATTTCCCTTCATCTATGTCCAATTGAATGGAAGAAGATTTTCTGGTAAAGCTAACGTGAATCAATTTCTTTATGACCTTATAATAGAGATAGGAATTGCAGATAAAGCAATAAAAGAAGATGAAGCTGAGAAGAGCGTTTATGATAAAATAGAAACTATTGATGATGCATTGAACAGTAATCCCTCTCTTGATGGATTGGTTTCTGACATGAAGATGCCAAGAGATTTTGAGATTGTCCATGCCCTTGAAGGAGATTATTCAATAGCTTTAGCAAAGATAATTCATGTAGCGAGGAAGTGGATATAAGAATTGATAACTATAGAGTTGAGAGGCTTTAATAAATTCAGAGAGTTTTGTAAAGAATTTCCTTTAAAAGCTAGAATTGTTCTTGATGAATTTGAAGATGAAGCATCAAAGCTAATAGCTGATAAAGCAAGAAAGAAGGCTCCTTATCGAACAGGAAGATTAAGATCATCGATAAAAGCATTAAAAGGAAGAATAGAAGCTCAAGCTCCTTACGCTATATTCATTGAGCATGGAACTAAGAAGATGAAAGCAAAGCCATTCCTAAGACCTGCTATTAGCGAAGTTGTTGAAGAATTGAGAAGAATTCTTGTAAGCAGTATGAAAGACATGCTCAAAATGGGTTAGATAATTGAGTTTAGAATTAACAGCGAAGATAAAGGCGATAGATGAAGCTAGTGAGAAGATAAAGAAGATTGGTGATGAAGCAGAGAAGAGCATGAATAGAGTAAAGGATAGTGCAGAAAAGGCAGAATTCAGCATGAAGAAATTCGCAACAAGCATCAGCGGTTTAATGACTTCATGCTTCTCATTGTATAATGCTTATGATAGAATTCAAGATGCTCAACTAGCAGTTCAGAAGGCCCAAAATACTTTGACTCAAGCTCAAATAAGTGCTAAAAATGCTCAAGAAGCATATAATTTAGCAGTAGAGAAGTATGGGGCTGATAGCGAACAAGCAAGAGATGCATTGGAAAAGTTGCAATTGGCTCAAGATAGAGTCTCGACTGCTCAAGAGGCCTTAAGAGATAAGCAGCAAAGAGTCAACGAGGCTATGGTTCAAATGGCAATACAGATAGTCCCTACATCTATAACTGCAATTACTAATTTGAAAGGCGTTGTTGGGGAATTATCAAATGCTTTTGATGCTGCAAAAGTTTCCGTCTCTGGTTTTGGTGCGAGTTTAGCATCGATAGCTGGAGTTGCTGGTACTGTTGGTGGTGCTCTCACTGCTGAGTATTTCATATTCCAAGATGATATGAAGAATACGGAAAGAATATCTCAAGAAGCAAGTCAGGGCATGATTTCAGATTGGGATCAATATATGCTAAAATTGCAAGGGATTCATCCAGTTCTTGATAATATAGTGAATTGGTTTAAATCAGCTATTGATGCTATTGCTAGTTATTTCCCTAAGCTAACGGGAAAGCCTTTTGAAGATATCATTAATACTGTAAAAGAGACTTCAGATGAGATAGTAGGGCATTCAATCTGGACAGATATGTGGGATGAAATAACAGAGACTACGAAGGAAGGCCTTAACGAAAACATAAATGAGATTGATAGAGCAATGAGAGATATCCAAAGAAGATTAAGAAGACCTTTTTACATGGAAGTTGTATTAACTGTTAATGCTCAGAGCATAGCAAGCCAAGTCCAAGCGATTATTAATGAAGTATTAAAGAGCGTTGTAATAGAGAAGACATCATCAGGAGCAACAACATCGAGAATAAGGATACCAGTGAGCACTATAACAACAACCCCAACAACAACCCCAACAACAACTCCTAGGACTCCAACGCCCTCGTTAGGAGGAAGCAGACCGAGAGTGTATTAAAGATGGGGGTGAATAGGCTTCCTATTTAGCGAACAAGTTAGGATAATAAAAGATGAAGATCAAATATTAAACGATGCTACGGTTTATACTCAAACTACTAACACTGATTGGATTGCGAAAAGATCAGTGCAATTTACTCTTACAAGCACAAAGATAATTGGAATTTTAGGAACATGGAGAGGTAACGCCACAGCATCTCATGCCGCTGGAAGAATCTTGCTTAATAATATACCAATCATAAGCACAGGAGGAATACAAGGTGGTGGAACAGTAACAAGGCGTGTATATGTATTGTTATCTGCTGGCACTTATACTGTTGATTTTCAGGTTGCTGTATGGGTTGCTAATGCATCATATCCCTTTGACTTAAGGCAATGCACAGTTGGAGCCTTTAACTTTCCAGATAAATCATCATCAAGTTATGATAGCGGTTATGTTTCAATCCCTGCTAGCACTACATCAACTTTGATAAATGTGAATTTCACTACACCAGCAGCGAGAAAATTAGCAGTAGGTAAAATTAAAGGATATGTTGTGAGAATAGTGCTATATGGAGAAAGGCAAGATCAAAGAGTGAGCAAAGTAAAGAATTCATCAGAAGCTAATGAAGCGAATTATTTCAATTGGAGAATATTATTGGATGATAACGCTCAAGATTGGACCGAAAGGAAGGATGATATAACCAGCGATACAACTAATTTAACATATGGCGAAGGTTGCTATGGATTATTAGAAAAAATCTTACCACCATCAACACAATACAATCTAAAGATAACATGCTATAATGGATTTTCATCAGCATACAATGGAAGAGCATTAATAGCGATATTTATTTGCCCTTGGATAATTCCTTCTTTTGAGTATGAACCTATCGAACTTGATTTTCCTCAAGGATCCACACTATACATTATAGTAGAACCTTTTCTTCAAGATCCAACGAAATATATTAAAATTGGTAAAAGAAGAGGAGTGAGCTTTGGCGATTCTACAGATTACTATTCTTTAGCATCAGGAACAGGGATATTATCCCATTCATACACTTTTGAAATTGTTGATGTTAGCAATGCTTTGTTGCTCATGAGTGGATTAGGAGGTTGTGTAAGCGTTTTATCGGTGGATGTTAGGTGATTTAGATGATAAAATTAAAATCAGTAAAAAGAACATTGAACGAAACAATCCTTAGCTTTGATTATGATCTTGAAGATGAAATACTGAGCGTTGATATAGATGAGAAGGATTTGAATGAAAGGCTGAAACTGTTAAGAGAGCTTTTAGGAAGAGAATTAACATATCAAGACTTGAAAGATGTGATAAAGAGCATCATAGCATCAGTAAGAAAAGGAAAGTATGAATTCCCTCAAAGATTCGACTATTCATCATTAATCAATATGGATTTGGAGTCTCAATAATGGAGGATTATTATGATCACACTAGGAACAAAGACTTTGAATGTATCTAGCATGGATGAGAATATAGAAATTGTTGCTACTCATAGTGATAAATGGGAGAATGAAACATACAAGAGAAAAGTAAATGTGTTTGGTATTGTTAGATCATGGAATTTAAGATGCTATGAAGATAATGTGGATTATAATGATAGTGCCTTCAAATATCTTCAAGAACAAGCTAAGCAAGGGAATGTGTTGAGCTTTGTAATAGATGAAGATCAGATTAACACTAGCGTTTATATCTTAGGTTTATCTTTGAGCTATTCTCGAAGCATGATGGCAACGAATCATAGAGAATTTTCGATTATAATTCAAGAAGCGTAATTTATCGAAAACCAAATCACGAGCTTTGGCTTTGCTTCTTCATATCCAGCATAAGCACTAACAGTCATACTTGAAAAATTCATAAGGTGAGATAGAACGAGGCCTTCAAGATTTGTAGAAGACGCAAAAGAAACTATCCGCTCAGGGAAGTTGAAAGAGAAATTCCAAGATTAGCTAAAGAAAATCCTAGGATTATTTGCAATCTTCTAGTGGGAAAGAAGACTTTATATGCACGTTGCCCTAAAAGGAGTATTTGAAAAGTATGAGAGTATTCTCAAATAAAAAAATGCTCTCTATCTTTGCCGTCTCACTCTTCCTGTTAAGCGTACTAACAATCACTATACCGGTTAGTGCATTCCCTTCTCTTACACCACATGCTCCTATTCATATAACAAGCAATGCCGAGTTCACTCCCACAAATGGTGTAACAAGAGGTTCAGGCACTATTAATGATCCATACGTAATAGATAAATGGGATATAGATGCATCAACCAATCATGGCATATGGATAGAAAATACCGATGTATACTTCGTAATAAGAAAATGTTACATTCATGATGGAGGAACGAGCTTCAACGGCATATACTTTAATAACGTTCAAAATGGAAAAGTAGAACGTTCAACCGTTGGAGGGAACTTTTATGGAATCCTCTTGTGGTCTTGTTCAAATAATGTATTGTCTAGTAATACAGTTTATCAAAGTACTGCCAGTGGAATCTTAGTACTTGGCACAAATAATATAGTGATCGGAAACACAGCCTATGAGAACTACAATGGAATCTTCGTAGGTTTCTCGTTAAATAACATAGTGATTAGAAACAAAGTCTATCATAATGGTTGCGGAATTAACCTGTTTAAAACTTGCTGGAGCGTATTGACTGGTAATATGGCTTACGAGAATGGCTGTGGAATCCTACTAGACGAATCTTCAAATAATGTGTTAACTAACAATAAAGCCTACAAAAATGATAATGGAATCAGTATATGGGGATGCGGAAACAACGAATTAAGAAGCAATAGAGTGTATGAGAATTCTCACAATGGAATAAATCTTATACTAGCCAGTTTTAACAAACTCATTACGAACATAATTATGAGAAATGGTGAGAATGGTATAGCAATTAAATTTGATTCGGGAGATAACGAGATCACATTGAATATCGCTTTGAAGAATGGAGAATACGACCTCTTCTGGGATGAAACAGGTACAGGCAATGTATGGAAAATGAACGTGTACCGTACGAAGAATTTCTAAACTCCCCCCAACTTTTTATTTTACTATTCATTTAATAATTCGTAATTCTACATCTTAGATATAGGATTCATACAACGCTACTTATTCTAACCTTCTATTGACCACATTTTATTCGTTCAGACTCCCACAGAACTCCAGCCAATTGCTTAACAGCGACTATATCTTTTGGTTCATGTATCGTCTTACCATTGCAGTTTTAGGCATTTTGAGTGTTCTGTGATAATTGTATAATACGTATTTAGCCCTTTAAGCTTCAAGTTAAAAGTTTTTCTAATTTATTCCATCTTTCTTTATTCTGACTGATTTGGTGAAGTCTAACACTAGTTCCAGAATATCCATCCTTCCATCGAGGGATGTAACCATCAATTAACTCTTGAAATTTAGAATTATTTGTTACAAAACTTTTAAGAAATTCTTGCCAATCTTTTGCATTTAAAATATAAAAATCAGGTCTTTCTGTATCCCTTTTATTTTGAAAATCAACAAACACCAATAGTGTTAGGTTATCGTTTATACCTTTTATTCCTGGCCATTCTTTACCTTGTTTTGCTTTTACCTCTATTCTTAATTCTTTACCAGTATTCGGGTTATAAACGAGTATGTCGGTACGTTTCAAACGTCCCAATGTTATTTGTGCGTAAAAGTTCCTTCTGCAAATTTCACTAGCTGTTGCGTATTCTCCTGCCATATTTAGGTTTTCTCTTTTTAACTTCATAATCAAAAATTTTGGCACAATATATTTAATTGTTTTTGATAGGACTTGAAGCGTTGAACCCAATTCTGCAAGAAAAATTTTCAGTGTTTGATGATGTGACCAGATGCCCTAGATGTGGGTATGAATGGGTATCAATGCCCACTATTTCAGGCATAAGAACTTTTATCCAAAACGAAATTCCTGAAGGTAAAACACTTTACCGACTTTTTCGTGAACTCAGAAATCATATAATGCATAGCAAAGAGAAGCTTGAAAATATTCAAAAAGAGGTTTCTGACGCAGTCCCTAAGCTTGCTGAGGTCTTGTTTAGAGCGATCTGCTTCACATTAGGGCAACTTCGAAGCTTTTTAGGACTCAAAAAGGCCTACAAGGATTTCGATATTCAGCTTGGCATTTCATAGCCTTAAAAGTTAGATTGCATCTATTTTGCTTTCTCCACAAAATCGCTTAATGTGATTAGATTGCCAGAGCCAAGATCTGTCGTGTAAACTTCGAACCTTTCTCCATAAGCCTCTCTGTATAGTCTTCTAAGAATCAAGAGTTCCTTGAGGTATAAAAAGGTCTGCATAGGTGGAACCAAATTAGTATCAAGCGTGATGCTGATAAGTTCTTTAGGCTCCTTGAACCCGATGCTAGGAATTCTCTCTTAGAGCATCATATATTTCAGCAATTGTTGTTATTATACCCTTAATCTCAGAATTAATTACCGCAAGGGTTATATCTTAAAAGGTTTAACGGAAGATTTTGATGAAAGGAAAATATGGTTTCAAATGGGAGCCGGGTAATGAGGCTGAGGTATGCATTCTTTTTGGGTTGTTAATGCCTTTATGTCATGAAGAACTCGAGAAGCTAGGTTATCCATGTTCTGAATTATATATTGACGAGTTTCCCGGAACTTATCCAGACTGCACTCTTTTAGTAGATGGCAGGGAATTGAGGGTTGAGTTTGAGTTGTACAGTAGCAACTTTGTAGAGCATGATCATGATCCTGAAAAATGTGATCTAGTGGTATGCTGGAAGCAGGATAGGAGTTTAGGCACCTTGAAAATCCTTGAACTATACAAAGTTGTTCGAAACTTTCCAGGCATTATAGAAAATCCGAGGCCCAAACTCGGGACTAGAATATGGTCTGTTGAAGAGTTTAAGGATTTTATCAGTAAAAACTTGCCTCCTAAAGACAGTCAAGAAATTCTTAATTTCCTTGAAGAGCTTAAAACTGATGAAAACATAGAGTTATGGGAAGCGAAAGGCAAGCTACCTGTTATCACCATATCCTTTAGAAAGCAAGACTTTCACTCTTTATGGATTGAGGCTAGGGACAATGGTATAGCGGTAGGCATAACGTACTACAATGTAAATGTTAAACCACCCGAACCTTACCTACCTAAAAACAAGATTGAAGGAATCAGAAAAGTCTTGAATGAGCCAGAAAAATTGTGGCATTACATAAGTGCATCAAATACAAAAGAACTCGTAGACAAACTAAGGAAAATGATAGAAATAATTGAAAGTGAAACCCTGACAGGAAGTAGGATTCTTTGAGAAGATTTTAGAGAGCTTTAGAGCTCTAATTGATGATTTCATATTTCTATGATGCCTGATGTATACCTAAGAATTTATCTACTCCTATGAGCATCTATCCAAAAAACAGATGGTCCCATAAACCAAAGTTAATTTCATTCCCTTTGTATATTCCAAGTCCTCTTATCTCTCATTGTAAGTTATGCTTTACTGCTAATGGAACTGCTGCGGCCTCTTCTGGTCAAGGTTTTAAGCAAGCCATAATTTTACTTTTCAGCTTTGTCTTCTTTTTCACTCAGCTCTAAGTATCGCTTTAACGCTGCCTGAACGACTTCTGTGAGTCTTAAACCTTCTTTTGCTGCATAGACCTTGACGTCACGCCAAAGCTTTGCTGGAATATTGATGCTGGTCTTTATTATCTTCTCTATTTCCTCAGACATTTATGATCAAGAAGGAAGTAGGGATAAAATTATTTAAGGATTTCTCTACTTAGTTCTGCTGAGTCTTAGTATGTTAATATCTGTTTGTTAAGGTTTGTTTGATAAGAACGCTCTAACCAAGCCATCACTTCTTTTTCACTTTTCCCTACTCTTTTAATGCTTTATTCACCACATAGCCCAGAACACAAAGATTCCACATAATACTTAAACGATAATTACATTTTTCCTTTTAATATTCCTTCAGATACTCTTTTTGGAATTGTTTCACTCACTCTTTTTTAAGAATAATGATGTATCTCTTCAGCAATGAGTTCATGAATTCGCTAAAGCTTGGCTTTCTCTCTCCTTTTTCTATGCACCTCATTACTTCTTCGTTCCACTTCTCTTCAAAATATTTCGCTACATCGGTATCTACCATTATCGTTATTCTTGTCTTTACTGGAGGCATCTTTTACACACTTAATTACCCTGTTTCTAATACCCTAATTCGTTTATTTTTATTTTATTTACCTTGTCCCTTTAGCAATAGCTTTAGTGCGAAGAATTCCTACTCCTATTCTTGAGCTTGCTATAACTCCTGATAGCAATTGATCTCTCTTATCAAAAGGCTCTATTATCAAATCTCTTCTTATCACTAATCCACAGGCATACCTTGAGTCTATAGCATATACATTTGGTTGAGCTATCTTTGTTGATATGAATATTCTTGTACCATCTATCATTCTTGCCATCTCCCCTCTCTCTTTATCCAATGATTCTCCCCACCTTAAATCATCGATAAAGTTGCTATCTTTCTTCAACTCTCCAAACTGAGCAGGGTTCATGAACACTTTGTCAGGCTTGAAGTCTTCCTTTCTAACTAATGTTATTATATCTGTTAAATTTGCAGCAGTCATTGGGTTTGATAGTGTTACTACTCCTGCTAATTCAGAATCAGAAATAGCATCGAACTTTTCAACTATTATCTCAGTCTCTTTCTCAGCCACTGCCCTTCCACATTCTTCAGTTGCTTTTCTCACTGCAGGCCATGCAGCATCTTCTAAATAGCTATCTGTGTATGCTGCTGGAGATATTATTTCAGTATCAGCTTCTATATCTTGAAATTCCATTCTCTCAGGTATTATCTCAACCGCTCCTGTTCCACCTACAATTCTTGCCTGTGCTTTCCCTTTCTTTGCCTTTGGAAATCTAACTTTATTCTCCGTAGTTTCTACTACCCAGCACATCTCTCTTCCAACTAATTCTGGAAGTGCAGCTTCTACTATTACCCTTGATACTTCTCCTATTGCTCCTGCATCACTTTGCTGTAATGTATGCTTCTTCCAATATTGAATGAATCTGTTTGTTGATGCCTTCTCAAGAATAGATTGAAGCTGATTAGGATCTTCAAATATGCTTCTTTGCGTGTAGCATCTTCTATTCAGGAAGTATTTATGATCGAACAATTTCTCGATTTCTATGCTCATCTTAGCACCTCCCAAAAAGTATCAAGCCCGTATCTCCATCACTAGCTATATTGTCTAATGAGATACCACAAGCTATACCTGCTTCTACAGTCATCGATGGCTGTGCTGAAGTGCTTGTTACTGCAGTTGCTCCTGAAGGTATCGTAACTGTATTCACAGCTTGTACAAATTTTCCATTAGATCCTGCTTTTACTGGTGCTCCTCTTGCTACTGCTCCTCCAAACACAACTTTCGTAACTCCAAGTAGAATCACGCTCGCTTTCTTTGTAGTATTTGCTGGGAAATCTTGCTCAAGTATTGAAAATACCTTCTCATTTTCTCCTGCTGGCTCTAACTGCTTGTTAGCTCCTGAAACCTTCAATGGAGTTCCTGCTGGCAATGCTGATGAGCCTGACTTTACTGTTAGCGTTGCTTTTATCGCATTACCGAATACATCTTGGCCCAATGAAAAGTCTGGAGCATTATCCATATTATCACCTCAATAAAATTGCATGCTGGCGTCCATAACGGTCCTCAGCCCAGCATGAGGGAATTTATTTCCCTTATAAGCCCAAATCAAGAATTTAACCTCCTTCGTTCAACTCCTTGCTCAATGCATTTCTAATTACTCTTATGAAGCTCAATGCAGTCTCTTGGTTTACTCTCGGCACTATTACACTTTTAGCAGATATTGTGTATGGTCTTATCATTTGATAATGAGGGCAGTGAGAGCCATCTTCATAGCTGCAATTTCTCTCCACAGCTAAAGCCCAGCTCAGATAATGATCACTCGGAATAAATTTCATGCTTCTTAAGTCCTGTTCGATAGGGAAAGATGATAAGAATTCTTTATGATTGCACTTCTTGTTTTTCTGACGAGAAGGATAAGCTTCTATTATTCCAGTTGGCTTTGCTCTTCCAAACTCTTTCAATTGAGTGTAATCTTCCTTTATTGATGCCAATTCTTTCTCAACCTTTTCCTTCTCTTCTCTTAACGCTCTTACTTCTTCTTTCAACGCTTCGAACTTTTCATTCATTATCCTCATATATGCTTCAAGATCAGAAAGTTTGACGTCGTCAATCCTCAACTTATCATTCATTAAAGAATATTTCTTGATAGTTTTAGTATTAGGAATCTGTAATTCAAGAACTAATGGCCCTTTATCAATAATTTCGACTTCTTTAGCCTTCTCTACCTCTTGATAAGGCTTTACCCATGTATTAGGATATGCAGGTTCAGTCTCTAAGCATAAAGCCAGCAACGGAAATGTTGAACCTTCGGTAATGCTTGCTAATCCATCGATTCTTTTTATCTGCTCATTCCTATACTCTTCAACTACACTACATCCTTTTATCTTCCCTGATGATATCAATTCGTAAACTTTATCATCCCAGATGCTTGCTATGAACTCAGCTCTATCATCCTCATACTCAGCATCCAATACTTGACCAACAGGGAATAATGTATCTAATCCATATGCTTCTTTATAATGCTGATGATTTACTTCCATGACAGATGCATGATCAATATCTATCAAAGCACCTCTCAATGATCTCCCGCCCCTTAGCAAGTTATCTTCTGGCATTAGATCAGGGACTGGTTTTCTTTTTGATAGCCCTGTGTGTATCGCTACACCTCTCACTAGCCTTAATGCTTTAACTTCATCTTCGCTTATTGGCCTCTTTAACCAATTAAAGGAATATGATTTTAATTCCCAAGGTGCCTTTCTATCAAATTGATGATAGTGCTTAGCTAAATGGAGTTTAACTCCATTGATATCTTCATCAGGAATATCAACACCTCCTCTTGCACCCATTATTGTATTTCCAGCAGCAATCACTCCTCTTAGCACTACATACAATTTATCATCAATAATATCGTGATGAGGTAATTTGTATGATGAGAAGTTTTCAATATCATCAGCATTATACCATGCAAAGCCTTGTCTATATTTTGACCAATCGATATTCTCTTTCTCAGGCCCTCCCGCCCATGCCCTTATCCTCTTTTCAGCTTGATCAGCATCCCATTCTCTATCTTCAGGAGCCTTTGGGGGCTCATGAGGCTCTACTGCACCATGAAACTTCAATTCACTCATCTTCCTTCATCATAACCTTAGGAGCCTTAATCAAAGCAGGCAGCTCCCTTACTTCTCTCAAAAATCTGTAAAATGTCTCAAAAATTGCATAAACCTTGCCCTTGAAGGCCAAAAAGTGTTGATAATCTTCAATAGCTATTGATCCAGGTTTATATTCTCTTATTATCCATCCAGACTCTCTAAGCATCTCCCTTGCTTCTTCTCTCGTTATTATTGGAGTACCATACTCTAATCCAGCTTGATACGCATTTATTATATCAGAAATCAAAAGCTCTGGCCTTTCTGGCATTCCCCAATGCAATTCAACATTAGCACTAATTGGATTTCCTCCATGCTGTTCAATTACTTTTCTGAACAATTCCTCATCACATTGTTTTATGATGAATTGCATCGTCCTTATCTCAGGCTCTATAGTCTCCATAGCAGCCTGTGAGCTTGCATAAGTGAATCCAGCTAGAGTTATCAATCTTAGCATAGGATTATGCAATCCTATCACATACATTCTATCAAGATAATCCAACAATGCTTCAAACCTTGTTCTAGGATCCATCCTTGCCTCTTCAACTTCTAAATTGAAGTCAGCAGCAAAATCCTGCTCAGGCTCGATATTATTTAATAGAGATACAAATTCATCTATCTTTGAAGATGGTATATTCTTATAAATATGCCTAGGCTGATATCTTGATAAAATCCTATGAGCATTGTCTATCATCTTCTCTCTTATCTTTAACAACGGCATTCTCTTTCTCAACCTATTCTTCTCAGTCAAGTATCCCTTTCCACTTCTCAATAATCTATTTACCAATCCTTCTCCAAACGCATTCTCATCTATGCTGTTGAACTTATAGTGAAATACTTCATCATTGCTCAGATACTTTATCATCCCTCCCCATGATTGGACATAGCTATCAACATTACCACTTTCATCTCTTATTATTCTTTGAATAGATGATAATGGTAAATAGTGAAGAGTAGTAATTTGATTAGAAGGAACAGTATTGACAAATGCATTTCCTGATAGCCATAAATCTCTTGCTATCTTCCAATGAAGATCAAATAATTTATTTGCATCACAAAAATTATCTATCAACTTTAATGCTCTAGGTTGATCACCAGTTAGAAAGAAGCCCATACCAACTGTTCTTGTAGTGAATGCTTCTATTGTATAGCCAACATATTCATCTCTTTTATAATATTCGATTAAATCATAAAATGAAGGATCAGCATACTCTTGACGATACTCTGATACTCCTTTTACTAAGCCCTTTTTCAGCTTCAAAATCTGGGCAATTTTATTTCTGATGCTATTCATAATAATAATTTAAAAGATGCTTATAGAATAGCATTTTGAACAAAAACGCTAAAATTTGCTCGTTTCTTACCAAAACTGCTATAAATCGCTGTATTATACTTAATTTTTGATGGAAGAAATAATAGAAGATGTGAGCAGCTTCAGCAACGATAGATTATATGTACCTATTAAAATTCAAAGGGCCTTAGATCTTAAGCAAGGAGATGAAATAATATGGATAAGGATAGATGATGGCTATATAATAAGAAAGAAGGAATTAAGAAAGATTATAGAACATTACAGCCCGTCGGAAAATGCTAGGCATTTCCAACTTCTCTCCTCATATCATCAGAGAGCCTATCAGGGTAGGCTGTGATCCCCACATCTTGAGTAGATTTATGCAAGCGTTTACGTGTCTATCTATCCCACAAGAAGGGCAGAACTTCTCTTTAGCAAATGAAGGGGTTTGGGGAAACAAAGAAACCCCACACCATTTATGGGTGGGATGAATCTGTGTCCCAATGCTTTAATATATGTCTGATAGACATATACTATGATGCCAAGGGGTTACCTTTCCTCCCAAACGACTGTCCACTTCATGAACTATCATTTTGTCTGGTGCTCCAAATACAGGAGGAAGGTGATCATAGGAAGAATAGAGGAACGCCTCAAGGAGTTGATCGAAGAGAAAGCAGGGGAACTTGGCTGCGAAGTCATTGCGCTTGAAACTATGCCAGACCACGTCCATCTATTCATACAGGCCCCTCCAACTATAGCACCGAACAGAATTATAGCTGGGATAAAGGGGCATACATCAAGGATACTACGCCAAGAGTTCCCTGAGCTGAAGAGCAGGCTTCCGACGCTGTGGACGAGGAGCTATTTCGTTTCTACGCATGGTCATGTTTCTTCTGAAACAATAGAAAGATATGTGGAGGAGCAGAGATGCTGACCTACAAGTTCAGGCTATATCCAACAAAGGTTCAGGAAAGGAGGCTTGAGGATACTCTTGAGACCTGTAGAAGGCTATACAACCAGATGCTTGATGACAGAATAAAGAACCATACAGGCTTCTTTGAGCAGAAGAAGAAACTTGTCGAATTGAAGAAGGAAGACAAATACTTGAAGGAAGTTTACTCTCAAGTCCTTCAGGATATCGTCTTAAGACTTGACAAGGTGTTCCAATCATACTTCGCTGGACTCTCAAAGTTCCCAAGATTCAAGAGAAGGGGAAGATACAACTCGTTTACATATCCTCAGCATGTAATAGGATTCAGGCTGATAGGCAATAATAGGATAAAGCTCGGAATGATAGGCAGGATAAAGGCGAAGATTCATAGAGCCATCGAAGGTGAGATAAAGGCGGCGACCATCATAAAAGATGTTGACCAATGGTTTGTAGCGTTAAATGTAGAAGAGCCTATGCAACGCATGCACCATGGAAACGATAGGGCCGTTGGAGTGGATCTGGGGATAACAAATGCAATAGCATTGAGCGACGGAACCTTGATAGAAGGCCCAAAGTTTCTCAGGAAGGCTGAAGAAAAGATAAAGGAACTTCAAAGGACCCTATCAAGAAAGAAAAAGAGGTCTAAAAGAAGAGAGAAGGCAAGGATATTGCTCTCCAAAGCTTGGAGGAAGGTGAGGAGGCAGAGGGATGACTTTGCACACAAGATATCTGGCAGTCTTGCTGAGGAATATGGGACGATAGTCTTTGAGAACTTGAATATCAGAGGCATGGTTAAGAACCATTTTCTCGCATCGGCAATAATGGACTCCTGCTGGTATAAGCTACGCCAGTTCACCGTCTACAAGGCGGAGAGGTGTGGTGGACGAGTGGTCTTCGTCAACCCAGCAGGGACGTCGCAGAAATGCTCTGGATGTGGAGAGATGGTTCAAAAGCCTCTATTTGAAAGAGTCCACAGCTGTAGGAAGTGCGGACTCATCACAGATAGGGATGTGAATGCGGCAAGGAACATCCTTGCTTTGGGTCTGGAACAGGCCCTCACAGAGACAGAACCCCTACTTGTCCATAGAAGGATAAGCAAGTTCGGTCGAGGAAGTGAGAAGCCCACGTCATTCAGACGTGGGTAGTTCACAAAAGATGAGAATGGAGGATCAAGAGGAAATTTGACCTCATCGACACAGGCATCTTTCTATGTCTAGCCTTCGAAGTAGTTAAGGTATGATGTTGTCTAGAAAGTTTTTAAATATAGTTGCTTATTAATTATTGTGAGTTTTTATGAGAGTTGAGGTTGGTAAATACATAGTTGTCGACGACGAAATTTGTCATGGAAAACCTACTTTTAAGGGCACAAGGATTCTAGTCAGCGATGTAATTGAACTTCTCGCCTCCGGCCTTTCTATTGGGGAAATTATTAGAGACTATTATCCCAGCTTAAACGAGGATATGATTAAAGAAGCATTAAGTTGGGCTGCCAAAATTATAAGAGGCGAACATTACGTCAAATACGCTGAAGTTCTTGCTTGACGAAAACATTCCAAAGCTGGTCAAAAATTTTCTAGAATCCAAAGGTTATACAGTAGAATATTCGCCGAAAGGTGTGAAAAATAGTGAGTTAGCATCGTTGGTCCTCAGCAAAGGATACATTTTGTTAACCAGAGATTACGACTTCGCTAATACAATATTATTTCCTCCAAAACAATTTCATGGCATAATAGTCCTTCACATCCATCCTCCAAAAGCTGAAAGATTGATTGAAGAAATGGAATCGTTGTTAGCTAAAGTTAAGGATTATGAGGGTAAACTATTAATCATAAAGGACGGTGCACTTGAAATTATCGAAGATAGAAGTTAAATTTCGTAAGAACCTTCTTAAGGAAACTGAAATGGAACTCAAAGAATGGATCAAAGTGACAAAGACCACCTAACCATCTCAATGAACACAGTTTAAAAGACAAGACCAATTTTAGATTATTCAAAAATGTCAGCAAAGTGGAGAATCTATTAAAATCATTCATGAAGAGAGAAAATGAGGGAATAATTTCAACTACAAAATATGCGCGCGCATGTTGAATAATTTGTTTTGAGCTTGTTTTAGTGTTTGGAGCTTTTTCTGGCCTTTTAGTGTGTGAAGGCTTAGAGGTCTTCCCAAAGGGCTTGAGCTACCAACTAATAAATGATGGAGGTTCGCTGATTAATAATTCCTATCTCGAAGATACAAGAACCCACCTTCTAAGAGACTGGTTCACATTTCCTCATAAGTGATTCGATACCTTTTAGAAAAATCATTGTTTGCTGGAACCTTGACGATGGTGGAGTTAAAAAGGTTTAAGAATGTTAAATAGGCATGAACAAGCATGTCAGCAGACTTGAGGGCTATGCTTCCGGCAACAATAAAAATACTTAAGGAAGTAGTATCGAGGTTTGAGGAAATTAAGCTCGCCTACCTTTTCGGCAGCTATGCTGAGGGCAAAGCGATGCCTGCAAGTGATCTTGACATAGCAATCTTGACAGAGCAACAAAAAACCATACCACATCTCTTGGCAGGAATGTCAAAGGCTCTGAATTTACCAGAGGAAAAATTATCTGTATTGAACTTAGAAAACTCTTCTCCAACCCTTACATTAAGGATCTTGAAGAGAGGGGTAAAAATATTGGACAGGGGAGGCTATGAAGAACGGTTAAAAGAAAAGATACCCATGGAAGTGGTTGACGTGTTGGAGAATGAGAAAGCAAGCTTTCAAATATGGCTTCATGGCAACCCAATAGATGAAACTATACTCAAAAGAATAATCACACAATTATCAGAAGATATGCATGACCTGCATGAGGTCATAAGCAAGAAAAGCCCTGAAGACTTAAGACATGATAAACCCCTCAAAAAAGCATTCGAGAGAACCCTTCACACATCCATAGAAGGGGTAATAGACCTACTGAGGCATATAATATCCGGTCTAAACCTGGGAATAGTCGAATACTACAGAGACTATGTTGAAATAAGCAGGGAGAAGGGGGTAATCTCCAACGAAACTGCAGAAAGGCTGCTAGAACTTATTCCCACCAGACATATGCTGATACACAGGTACAGAGAACTTGACTACTCAAAGCTATTGGATGACGCTAAAAAGATAGTTGAGACATGGCCCAAACTACAGCAAGAGATAAAAGAGTATTTGCGCAAAACGATATGAACTAGTCTTGACAATTCCGACTAGGAAGATAATTTTAATTAATTGTATGCATGTGGATAGACAGGAAGAAGTATCCAGTTCGAGAGAGAACCCGTAGCAAATCCAACAAGCATGCAAAGCTCACAAAACTGTAAAAGTTAATTAAGCGGTTAAAGAAAATATTATTTGTGCTAAGGCTTGGCTGAGTCTATCACTATCCCAAAGGCTCTACTAAAAGACCTCTACGATGGATTAGCTAAAGTTGAAGAAGTCCTCGCAACGCTCGAGGAGTTAATGGACAAGGAAGGTCTGGAGAGAACATGCAAGGCTGAAGAAGAATACAGAAAAGGAGAGTACATAACCGTACAAAACAGCAGCGAAATTAAGAAACTTGCTGAGTAAGAACCGCTTTGCCTTATAAAGCTGCTCTAACAAAGAACTTTCTAAGAGAATTCAAAAAACTTCCTGATAATATAAAAGATGGCATCTTAAGAGCCATCGACGAGACAGTCGCTAATCCCTTCTCTGGCGTTAGATTGCTGGGTAAGCTTGAGGGACGCTGGCGATGGAGAGTAGGCAAATACAGAATCATATACAAGGTCGACCAAACGCTCAAACTTGTAGTTTTCTTAGATGTAGGTCCCAGAAAAACCATTTACGAGTAAAAAATTGTCATCCACCCCACAAAACTTCTTAAAGCTACCCTTTTCAACGATCCAATATCGAACTTTACAACAGATAATCGATGACCGCTAATTTAAACCTTCAAGCATTACCTTAGTAATGCTTAAAAGATCATTTTCAATTATTACTTTCGGTGATGACATGCGTACAGTTACAGTAAAGGTTGACGAGGAATTAAAGAAAAAGATGAGCATTGTTAAGGTGAATTGGTCTGAATATATTAGAGAGAGCATTCGGCAAAGAATCGAGTTAGAAGAGAGGCGAATTGCAGCAAAAAAGCTTCTAGAAGGCTTAAAAGTGAGAAAACATGTTGTTCCAAAAGGATTCATAAACAAAACTATAAGAGAGATGAGAGAAAATCGTTGATGGTTTACTTGATAGATGCATCTGTTGCGTCTAGGTTCCTACTAATTGAAGATTTATCAGATGAAGCGAATTTGGTTCTAGATAACTTTCTCGAAGGAAAACTCGATTTAAGAGCACCAAAACTAGTAATCTATGAAGTGGGAAACACATTATGGAAAGCCGTTAAACAAGGCTTCATAAGCCTAGAGGAGGCTACACAAAAGTTTTCTTACTTCCTTGAACTTAGAATAAATTCAATCGAGTTAGACAGAAAAGAACATGAAGATGTTCTTGAGTGGAGTGTAAAGAACAACGCAACCTACTATGACAGTGCATATGTAAGGTCCTCGAAGAAGATAGGAGCAACTCTATTAACTGCTGACGACACATTATACGAGAAGGCTCGTGAAGAAATCCCAACAATACATTTAAAAGATTACCAAAGATAGGCTGATCAAAAAGAGTAAAAGCAAATAAAAATATGTTCGAAGAAGTGACAAAAGCTAACTATAGAAAACCAATACTCTGATTATTCCAAGAAGCTTAATTACTTAATTATACCTCATAATCAGATTAATGTCCAATAAGCTTATCGAGATAGCCGAGGATTCTGCTAGGGGAGGCTTCTTCCTCTTTACTGGTAATGCTCTATCTCTTATCATACTTGCTATAGGCTCTATAATCGTAGCAAGGCTTCTAGGACCTGATAATTATGGTCTATATTCTCTCTCTTTAGTAGTACCATCTATTCTTGCAGGCTTCACAGACTTTGGTATTAGCTATGCTTTAACTAGGTTCTCAGCAAAATTCAGGGTAGAGAGTAAAAGTGATCTTGTAGCAAGCATATTGAAGTCAGGACTCCTCTTCAAGCTCATAATAGGAATCTTAATGTCTTTAATCTGCTTCATCTTTTCTGACACATTCGCAACTTACATATTGAATAGGTCTGGGATGAGTTTTTTAGTAAGAATAGCATCATTTATGATTTTATTCCAGACTATCTTTACAGCTTTAAACTCATCATTCATTGGATAGGATGGAAGGAAGTGCATTGATCATGAACATTCAATCTATTCTAAAGACGACCTTATCTCCTTTGCTGGTAGTTTTAGGCTTTAGCGTTGTTGGAGCATTGAGTGGACATGTCTTAAGCTATATGCTTGCTGCCATTTCAGGGAGCCTTATCCTCCTCAAATATTATAAAAAATTAGGCAAGCCTTCTAGCAATAGCTTCTCTATCAACCTAAAAATCATGCTAGGATATGGTTTCCCTTTATACCTCTCAGCTTTATTAGGCTTATTCCTAAGCCAATATCAGACCATAATATTAGCCTTCTTTACATCAAATTTTGAGATTGGCAACTTCAGCATAGCAACAAATCTATCATCTTTGATAAACGTCTTGGTATTTCCTCTAGGAGTACTCTTCCCAGCCTTCTCTAAAGTGAATCCTGATAGTGATGAATTAAAGAGAGCCTTCAAGTTATCAGTGAAATACGTTGCTTTGCTCATAGTTCCAGCAACAACAATAGTGGCAATTTTATCCAAAGATATCGTAAATACTCTTTATGGATACAGCTATAATTTAGCTCCACTCTTCCTCTCTCTTTACATACTGGCATTCCTCTACACTGGTCTAGGCTCTATAGTTCTAGGTTACTTATTCAGCGGTATAGGAGAGACAAAAGTTGTCTTCAAATGGAACCTAATAAATCTATCAATCTTTCTACCATTAGCCCCAATTCTCACAATGCTCTATAGTGTTCAAGGCTTGATCTTTGCATTCTTAGCTTCAAGCCTTCTCTCATTAGCCTATGCTATATTCATAGCAATAAAAAGGATTAATGTCAAATTTGATCTCAAAGCATCTATAAAGATATACTTAGCATCATTTCTATCAACAATACCGATACTCGTATTCCTTCAATTTTCCTCTCTTAATAGCTTCTTTAACTTAATCATTTGTGGCTTAATCTTTCTCTTTACATATCTTACATTAATACCATTGATTGGTGCTATCAATGAATCAGATCTAGAGAATTTCAAGATAATATTCAAAAGGCTAAAGATTGTATGGCCTATCATCAAGCTAGGCCTTATCTACGAAACTAAGATTCTTAACCTAAGATTAAAGCCTTCTTTGTCTTGACAACAGTTAATTCTTACTTCAAAGTAAACCTTATTTCCTAGCTAATCGGTAGTATCATTAGGTAGTTATATTGGGCAAGTATGTGACCGTATCTGTAAAGGTTCCTATAGAGCTCAAGGAGAAGATTAAGAAGCTTGGCATAAAGCCATCTAATCTACTTAGAAAGGCTATAGAGGAAGAAGTTAGGAGTAGAGAGGTTGAGAGAATTAAAGGAGAGATAGAAGAGCTGAAACCTTTACTCAGTAAGATTTCCATAGAAGAGGTTGCAAAGTCTATCAGAGAGGACAGAGAGCAAAGATGAGCTACATCTTTGACTCTTCAGCAATATTTAGGGCTATAAAAGAGAACGTCATAGAGGTCTTGGTTAGGAACTACACTTTGGATTTAGCAAGATATGAGTTGGGGAACATCTTGTGGAAAGAGTACTTTTTACATAAAAAAATCAATAAAGACGAATTAAAGAGACTTATTAGATTAATCAAGGAAGTACTCAACATAGTAGAGGTATTAGGAATAGAATGCCATGAAGAAGAAATACTGGATACAGCTGAAAAGCTGAAGTCTACGTTTTATGATGCATCCTACATATTTTATGCTAAAGAAAGGAATCTACAGCTGATAACCGAGGATGAGAGCTTATTAAATAAAGCAAGAACTTATGTTAAGACTTCAAAACTTAGAGAGGTTAATTAGAATCAAAAGAAATGGCAACCCTTCAAATTTATCCTAAAATACATTCATTAAGCTAGCAAATTAAGCCTTATACTAAAAAGGGATGTCGTCTTTCTATTGATACCATTAATAATTACTGTTTTAGCATTTACACCATACTTTATTTACACAAAGGACGGATTTTATGGTACTCCAGATTTTTGGAGGTTTCTAAATTCCATCTTGAATGTTTTTATGGCAAATATGAATACTTCAAAGATCATCCTTCTTCAACCCTCCCTCTCTCTTATGGTGCAAAGATGGGCAGGAGGAGCATTCGGGAATCCATTACTCATTCTTCTATCTATCTTAGGCATGGTATCTATGGCAGATCTAAATAAAAGGTTCCATAGGCTGATTCTATGCTGGATACTGATTCCTTCCTTAGCGATACTTGCTTTGGTTCCTGGATCTGAGAATCTCTACTATCGCATAGCTTATGTTATTCCTTTTCAGATTCCAGCTACAATAGGACTTTACTGGTTTCTCAACAAGCTTAGAAGCAAACTAAATTTAACTTCAACCATATATTTCAATTTGTTCCAAATCTTTACTATTGCTCTTGTAATGCTCTTCTTATTCAATTACTCCCTTCGCTCTGTTGATATGGCTATGATTCAGATGCCTGGATAAATGATTCTTAATCTAGAATTTCTTCTTTAACCTTCGCTTACTGCTCTTCAAGAAGCTATTCTTTAGCATAGAATATGGGCTTCACTTATGCAAAGGTGAAAGTTGCTAATCCATCAGGAGAAGTCTGAAGAAGTTAATCTATTAGTGGATAGTGGTGCCATATTTACATCAATATCCCGTGATATTCTCGAGGATTTAGGATTGAAGCCTATTGACCGTGAAAGAAGAGATTTTGACATTCTTCTTACGAAGTTTCCTCTGGTACTCGACAGGTTCCCCAAAGACGCCCTTCCCTAGACCTTTCATTTCCAATACTGGATTGTACGGCTTTAAGAGAAGACCGTCTTTAGTTTCTTCAATCTCCAAAATGATTCCATTTTCAATGTTTAGCTTTTTTCGAAGTTTCTTCGGTATAACTACTTGTCCGCGCATGCCGACCTTCACTTTCTCAACCATAGCTTTTACCTATCAGAAAAATGTTAATCCGATAAATAAGCCTTCTTACAAAATAGCGCAGAAAGCCCGCTACTTTAGTGGTGAGTAGCTCACTTAATGAAACCTAGCTCTCGCAAGGCTCTATCCTTTTGGTCCTTATCTATGCGTTCACTCTTTTCAGGCTCCAGCAGACGCTTAATGTTACTAGATTCAGCATCAATAATATAAAGCCCGATTCCTCTCTTTTCTAGTTTACCTATGAATATTTCTTCGGCCTTAACAGGACTTGCCCACTTCTTGCCTGCCTCAAGTACAAGTCCTGGTGTGCATACTAGGTATGTGTAGTCGGAAAAACGAAGGAAGTCGTCAGCTTGGTCTAAGAAGTAGCCAAAAGCACTTGAAGCAACCTTTACATCAACAGAGACTAACTCGTATCCTATAAGACGTTTTTTGACAAGCGTAAAATCTGCCCATCGAATTCCAACTTTACTCCTCTGGTTATAGGTATCAAGAACTTCATAGTCGCTGAACTCTCGCTTTAGGAACTTTCGGATAGGGGGATATAACTCCTTTTCCTCATCTACATGCCCAAAAATAGTTCTAAACCATTTGCGTGGCATTTGTATACTACAAACAGTCTCAAAGATCACTTCTTGCCAATCAAAGTCCTTAAACATATGCAATTCAGTACATTTTTTGCTAAGCTTTATTAGCTCATCTTCCTTTTCTCGTTTAGTAGATTTTTCATATTTTGATACAGACAACTTTCTATCTTGAGGTGGAAAATAATGTTAGCAAGCTTACGGTAGCAATCAGAATCATAACCAGACTTAAACAATCTCTTCATAATTTCCTCAAAGGGAATTGTAGCAAATTTTAATGGCATTCTACTTCAAAAACAAGAATCTTGAATTTAAGTATTATCTTGCACTTTTTGGTGTAAACGATTCTGGTAATCTCCCATAAATTCTCTCTTGCAAGCTCATTTGTTAGGGACGGTTTGAGGTAACTTCAACCTCTCTTTTAATTCTGCTATCTCTCTTTCTGGCGGGACCAATTGCATATTATCATCTACCTTCAGGGGATTTAATCTATAAATGATGCTATTAGGGAGCCAAAAGGTCTCTAAAATTTAGCTTAATGTTATCACGTATGCATAACTGATATTACTGTACATATAATTATGAAAAAGCTAAATAATCCTTTCCCTCATTACTTGTATGGCAGGAAATGAAAAATAAGAAGATAATATCGGCAGCCATAATAAGCCTATTCATTATATCGATGTCCTTCGTTGTGGTACTAAATGTAAGTGCAAGCCCAGGTGAACTCCATGTACCAGTTAATTATCCAACAATTCAAGCAGCCATAAATGCTGCAATTCCTGGAGACACGATTATCGTACACGAAGGCACATACGATGAGCAAGTGGTTATTGATAAGAGTTTAACCATCCAAGGTTTTGGAGATACTACAATAATCAAACCCTCTTCCGCTGACAAACTCACCACAGTGCTTGATGGCTTGTTTTGGTATGGTACACCTAACACTAAGCAGATTGCTGGAATTATTGTTGCAAATGTCCCTTCTGGTGCTAGTGTAACAATAAAGAATCTGAGAGTTGATGAAAGTGGTGTTACTACCAAGCCAACAGGAGCCGATTACCTTACTGGTATCTTCTATCGTGAGACAGGTGGTACAATAGACACGGTCAACATAGTTGGAACAGGGGCTTGGAGTGGATCAGACCGAGCTTATGGGATATACTTATCAGCCGCCACTAATACTGTCTCTGTAGAAATAAAAGGTTGCACAATTACGAACTTCGACAAGAACGGTATAGAGGCTATGGGTGATAAGCTTACTGCCAATATACATCATAACACGATTACCGGACGAGGGCCCATTAGTGACGAAGTTCAAAATGGTATTAATGTCGGAAGGGATGCTGTAGGGACAGTGAATTATAACACGATTAGCAACCTTGTATATCAACCAGAGATATGGTGGGCTACTGCAATCCTGTTCTATCATGTCGTTTCACCGACAGGCAAGAGTGCTACAGCGATAGGCAACACCATAACCGATAGTCAGATGGGGATATACTTCTTCGACTGCAATGGCTTGGCTCAAGATAACATAGTGTCCGGGGGAACAGTGGGACTGCAGGGTCTATGTGCTGAGTACGATGCAGGGACTTGGACAGTGATTTTCAAAAACAATACTGTTAGTGGTGCAAGGGACTCAGATGGATACGAGAATTCAGCGATAGGTGTCGCCACATATGATACTGGGGCATCCCTTACGGTCAATATAGAGGGCAATCAGCTCATAGGTGGTGGTTTGACAGATGCAGACGGCATCCGTATAGGTGATATTTCTGCTGTAGGAATTATCACAGCCACCATCAATAACAACTTCATCACTGGTTGGCAGCATGGTATAAATCTCGTAAGCTCAGTAGCTAGTGCTACCATTACTGGCAATACAATTCAGAACAATATCGCTGTTGATTCAGGTATCCACATTGAGGCAGCAGTTACCGCTACAAACGTTCACGTTAACTTCAACAATATATATGACAACAGCGATACAGATTCATACGGAGTCTCAAATAGCGGAATCGGCACCTTAGATGCAGAAAATAACTGGTGGGGGGATATAACAGGTCCCTATCATCCTACACTTAATCCATCTGGGTTAGGTGATGAAGTAAGTGATAACGTTGACTTCTATCCTTGGCTCATTGCACCATTTGAGGTTATTTACAAATACAGCAATACTGCACAGGCAACTTCAGGAAGCGGTACTACTGCATTCATAGCAAGCGGATCAGCTACCCTTTACGAAGGAACTAAAGTTGGTACTGTAACTGTGAGCATAAGCACTTCAGGTATAAGTTATGGAGAAAGGCTCGTTATTCGCTACTACATAAATCCTGCTAATCCAGGATTATACATACAGAAGACTGTAGCATCATATAGTAATACAGCTGGGTGGACAGATACAGCTGCAGCTTGGAAGGTTGAGATATACTACACACGAAGATATGGTACTGATGTTGTAAACTGGGCTTACTCAATAATCTATCCACCATGATAATCATGAATTCCCACCCTTTATTTTTTGTTATGAATAAAAAGTGATAGAGATAGAGCCACATCTACATACCGACCAAAAGAAATTGAGAAGGTTGGCTGAACTAAATAGGCTAAGGGCAATAGTAGGAGACCCTAAATTGCTAGGCTATCGGAAAATAGGATAGAGTTTATAAATTCAGGCTTTAACCCCGTCTGCGGGAAGTTCCTTTTGATAGGAGGGGTAGTTCACAAAGATCAGTGTACCTAATTTCCCATTCATTTGAGTTCAGAATCGTTGTGATTGATTATATCATTTCCACGTTCGGAAGGTCTTTGAAGTGTTTGTCGCCTGTGACTAAAATGAGTTTCTTGTGTTGGGCTGTAGCGTATATTACTGCGTCTATCGTGTGAAGTTTGTATTTTTGTTTGATATCTGAAGCTAGTAGGGCTATCTCTTTACCTATTGGTACGATAAAACTTCTTTCAGTTATGAGTTCTATTCTAGTTGTAGGGTCCTTACGTTCTCTTAGGTATTTTGATTTGATTTCTGTGAGGCAGATTGATGGTGTATATGGGGGGTTATCACCTTCCACATAATCCCTTACTTTAGCACCTCTTTCTGAGCCCATGAAATACTCTATCCATGCAAAGGAGTCAAGAAGCCTCATGGGGTTCTTCCTCATCTCTAAGATTTTCTGTTGTCAGCCAAGGGTCTACGCCGAACATGCTTTTAACAGGTTTGAATAGCTGTTTCATAAGTGCTTGGTTTATAACTTCTGAAATTTTCCGCCTTCCATACTTTTTGGTCAATTGCTCATAGATCTCATCTTTTAGTATTATTGTTGTTTTAACAGGCAACATTCTCACCATAGATGTAATACATCTATGCAGTATTTATATTTTTTAATCAGGGTGAAGCGATGGAGTTGCGTGAAGCAAACAGTCGATGCTGGGAAGGTGCATGCCTCAAACATTCATCAGAACCATGTGAACTACCACCCTTACACTCTTAAATTTACTTAGAAACTTCTCACTTAAGCATGGTTGAAAAGTAACCTTTAATGTTCCATGGAGGCTACTTTTTGTAGGTTTGTTCTTCTCTATCCTTTCTTTCAATTCACTGAAAGGGATGACATATTTACTTCCCTTAAAAAAGATGATGTATGTTAGTTTATCCCCAAAAATTTCTCCAAAGATTTTCTGTTATTCCTTTTACTTGTATTTTGCCTTTTAGTTTTTCTATGATAGGCTTGGCATTTTCCCATTCTTCTTCTGTTAATGGCTGTTCTCCAGTCTTTTCCACTATTGTTTTTATGAGTTGCTTTGCTTTTGCTTCTCCATCTTCCGTTTTTGGAACTATGAGCCAGATATCATAGAATAGGGATGGTCTTAAAGCTCTTGGTATTTCAGCAAGGAACTCGAGTATTAGGCTGTCTTCTGTTTCTACTCCAGAACGGTAGAAGACCTTTTTTAAAGTGGCGATGAAGGCTCCTGTTGGAAGAAAGAAGGCAAGGGCCAATCCTTTAACAAGCTGACTAGTTGATACTGTTATTCCCTTTGATTCACCAATCCTATCAAGAGCCATTTTGGCTTTATCCCTATCAAGCTCATCGAATATTACTCCCATCTTCCTAAGAATTTCAACTAATGGCTTTCTTGTAAGGAAGCCTAAACCAAAATTTTTAGAAGCCTTATCCATAAACCTCTTACTAAAATACAAGATAAAAGGATCTGTAGACTCCATGTATTAATACAAAACATACCAGCTTATAAAAATTTCTAGGAAATCGTTGGTCGCATGCAGTATAAACCCTCCATGCGAATGTAGAGGCAACCTCTGGAATGCTCCCACAAAACACTGCTCAGACTGACGGGCTGAACGAAACTTGGAAGCCACCCTCTGAAAAAGGTGGATGACATCACAATCAGGAAGCCTCCATAATTTATTAGTGGGCAGCTCACTTATTCTATCTTTGGCATCTTTTTACCATGCAGCTCCATAGCCTTATAAACTTCAGGAATGCTCCATGCAAACCCAATGTGCACACAATTTAAGCTTTCATCCAATCTACAATACAACTCTCCATCTTTTAAAACAAGCTCTGCTATCCTATCAAGCCTATTATCCTTTATGAATATCTTATCAGGCTCTACAGCAAACTTCTCTAGAAAAGGACCGTATTTACGAAGAATCTCTTCACTCTCTATTACTTCCCATAACAAATCTTGAACATAAGTGCTGAGCTGAGGCTTCTTATGCTTCTCTTTATACTCAGATTCAATCTTCTCATTTATCTTCTTTGCAAGATCCTCCTTTAATACTATTGAGACCCATCCTTTCCTGACCATTTCAAATATTGTTCAGAACGGTTCTATATAATGTTTGCTAAGAACAGTTCGGAACATTTAAATATCTCTATTTCCGAATAGTTCTGAACAATATGGTGCGAGAAGGCTGGAAGACGATTGCTATTCGTGAAGATTACTATAGTATAATCGAAGAGAGGGCAAGGATGAATAGGAGAAGCATATCAAAAGAATTAGAAAAGATCCTGATAGATGCAGGGATCATCAAAGAAAAGGAGGCTACTTAAATGGAATTGTTGGCTGATCTTGATGACCTTAAGGAGCATGCAAAGTACTGCAGATATATTTTGTATAAAATTGATGAAGTAGCAAATGGATTTAGAGTTAGAGTAAAGGCAGGGAGCTATGGATTCGATGGGATTGTGAAGAAGGAAGATTTTGATGCTATACTTGCATGGCTCGAGCAGATAGACGCAAAGATGGTTAAGGGGAGCGTAAGCGATGATGTATTCTTTGTCTGATCATGTATACACTTATTGTGAAAAATGTATGAAGCTTGCTAATCACAAAATTATAGCATCAAAGAGAGAAGGTAACTGGATAGTTATGATGGCTAAATGCTCTTTTTGTAATGAGGTTTTTGAAGCATGCTACATAGCTTCTAGGTGATTTGATGAATTGTAAGATTTGTAATAATGCTTATCGTGTTCTTTCTAGCGATGGTATTTGCATAGATTGCATTAAGCATCACAATGAATTGGTAAGAGCGTATAGAGAGAATAAAATGATAAAAGTTGTTAAATGCAATAATTGTGATGCTATTCAATCAACTTCAGCAACGAAGATTTTAAGATGCAGAGTATGCAGAAAAGTGATGAGAATTTCTTCACTAAGAATAATATGGCATGGTAACGATGCTCATCAAGCTATAGAGGTTATGAAGAGCTTGAAGTGAGATGCAAGAAAAATTAGCCCAAACATCTTCTACTACTACCACTATTGCTTTTGGCAAGTTAAGAGGATTAAGTTTAGACATAATATTTGTTCTTTGTGAAGAAGGTAAAGCGATGAGAACGATAGACATCGCTAATGTAATAGGAAAGCCAAGAAAGCTTGTCTATGAATATTTGAGGAGAATGGCTCGTAAAGGATTAGTTAACTGTGAACAAGGCTTATGGCTCACTCTTGGTTCTGCAGATAAGATATTTAACCTTTTGAAAGGACAACAGAAAGACAACACAAAGATAACAAAAAGACAACACCAAGACAACACAAAGACAACAGTTAGGCAGATCAATATAGATCTATGGATAAATCAATACAATCCTTCAGAAGCAGAAGAAGTAGTTGTAAATGCTTTAGTAGAGCATTATAATAGAACAGGACAAGCAGGAATATTATTACAAAATCCTTACGATTATTATGAACATGGAATTCATCTATCTCCAGAAGATTTCAATAAAGCAAGGATAAGCTTACAAAATGAAGGAATAATCACATGGGGCAAATACAAGGATAAAGCAGCTTGGAAGATCGCTTTAAAAAAGGATTTCTTGATGAGGCTTAAGGAATTTGAGAAGTAAACATCTTCGAAGATTTTTTATTCCTAGCATCTAGATTAAATTCTAAGAGGCTCAAAGGCTTATATTCTCCTTCAGATGTGGCTGAGAGCGTAGCTCAAAAGCTCGCCTTCACAAAAATGGTAGACACGTTAAAAGAAATCGCAGCGAGAGCAGGCCAAAAGGCATATTTGATGACAAAAAAGAGTAGAGAAGAAAGGATGAGAGACTTCCAGAAACTAATACTAAAGCTTTCAATATTGAGCTATGATGAAGAGGCTATAAATAAAAGAGAAGACTTGCAAACAAAGGTTCAAGGGTAGCAAAACGATCAGCTAGACGCCATCCTAAAGTTAATTAATAAGTTAACGGGAAAAAGCTCTAGCTGAGAGGTTGCTTGGAAAATAGATATGGCAATCTAGTAGTCTTTCGATACATAAAACCAGAAATCTCTCCAAGGAATGATCCTGAAGGATTTGTGAAAGGAGCCAGAGAGTTCATCAGAAAGCATGTAAGATCAGATGATAAAGTCAAGATAATGGTCTCGGGAGGAACCGACTCTTCAGTCACAGCAACTCTCTTTTATTTGGAGATAGGAGATAGGCTCTATGTTACTCATGTAGACACTGGTTTCATGAGGATTATAAAGGGGAGGGAGGAATCCGAGATAATAGCTGATAGATTTTCTGAGTTCAAGAACTTCCAGCTAGTGAATGCTAGACCCTTATTTTATGGTAAAGTGATGGGTATTCATGATGCAGAGCAGAAAAGGCTTGGATTCCGTAGAGCTTATGAAATCGTAACAGATCAACAGATGAGAGAATCTAATTGTAATGTAATGACTCAAGGGACTATACTGCCAGACATAATCGAGACTGAAGGAGGGATAAAAAGCCAGCATAATGTTCAATTAAGATTTAGCAACGTTCAGAAAGTGGTAGAACCTCTCGCAGGTCTCTTTAAAGACGAAGTTAGAAAGGTTGCAGAATTCTTATGGTCTAACTATAAGATGAGAATCTTAGAGAATGCATCTAGAAGACAGCCTTTCCCTGGTCCCGGCCTCTCAGTTAGAGTTGTTGGTAGTATCACTCAAGAAAAACTAGAAGTTGAAAAAAGAGCAAATGATATAGTTGAACAGATGATTAACGAATACACAAGAAAAAGATACAATGTCGATCTTTACATAGATGAAAAAACCGGCCAACAGATTCCTTTCCAATCGTTTGCTGCAACTTTCGACGGTGCGTTCGCTGGAGAAACTAAGGATTTAGCGCCATTGTTGAGAGAGAAGACAAGAAAGAGGATTCAGTGTAGAGTTCTAAACGCAAACGCTACAGGCATAAAGGACGGCAAAAGGACCTATGGTCATCCTTTGTGCATAGAAAGCTATGCTGAGTTAGGTTATGATACTTTAAGAGAGATTGGTAGTGAAATACCGTTGAAGACGCCCTTTTCAAGGGTTTTGTATAAGGTTAATTCTGAAGAAGGATCGTCGAGATATGTAATTGCTATAAGGTCTATCAATAGCATCGATGCTATGACAGCAAGTGTTAACGAAATCGCTATGAGCGATGTTAGAAGGATAGCAGATGAGATAGTCGATAAATGTAATGCAAGAGAAGTCTATTGGGATATTTCTCCCAAACCACCTGCAACTATAGAGTATGAATAACCTGTAAATATACCCGAAAATAAGATTCGAATTACAGAATGAGTCAGAAAGCTGAAAAAATCACGATGTTAATGTCTGCAATTTAACTTTTGAAAAAAAGGAAAGTGGGTTGCTGTAGCTAATTTATGGAGGTGGTGGTGGAGGCGGAGGAGGTGCAGGTGCTGCTAACCTCAGGGAAAGGTAAAAGTAAACAGCCGATACTATGAAAATAACGTTCAGAATCCAGCTTATTATGGCCCCTATATAAGCGCCGACAACTGGTATTAATGCGAAACCGATCCCAAAGATGAGCGAAATGACTATCACGAGTATTACGAAAACAATGACTTCCCCAAGGTTTTTGATAACGAAATCGAACGACCTTTTTGTACTTTCTATAGCATTTGTCCCTTCTATAATGGCGATTACAACGATGAACAGAGCGAAAGGAATTAGGAAGAACAAGAGGAAGAATATCGCTGAAATGATGGCAGCGACCAACAATGTGCCCAGTCTACCAGTCACGACTTTCATACTTTTGCTCATGTTCATCGGCCGTCCATTGATGATATCGTTGGTCATATCAACGATCATACAGAGAGCGATAAATCCTATGATGGATGCTATGAAATAGCCTCCCCAGATGAGATATGGATTTGGAACTACTACCTCGTAGATAAACGGATAGAAGCCAAATTGGTACCTATATGGGAAGACTACATAGGCTAAAATGAGAAAGATCAAGTGAACAACGATTGCTGCAAGTATTGGAACGAATAATCCCAGATTCTTAGTTGAAGTACTGACACCTTTAGACAAAGCATCTGTCGATTTCGAAGACATAGTATCACTGTCTTTTGAGGATAACTGATTGGCTTTATAAACTTATACCATTGGAAGCACCATATTATAATATAATTGCCTATGCTAATAGAAATTTATACCACAGTAGAAAAAATTTTTATAATATTTTCAAGGACATGCAAAAATAATTTTTATAATTTTCTGTAAAAACCAGGCTTGACCTCATATATCTGGCCGCTACGATTCAAAGTCTGAAGCATTCTTTGAGCTTCTTCTTGAGTGAACTTTCCAGTCTTGACCAATTCGTCTATGAACGCTTTGCCTTCCACTGGATTCTTTTGTGGGCCTTCTAAAGTCTTGAATATGTCTAAGGCTGTCTCCAATAATGTTCTTTCGCTCAAAGGTCTTCCATGAAGAACTCCAAGGTCTATCTTACCCGTCTTAACATCTACCCCTACTGTCTCAAGCATCCTTCTCATAAGAGATATTGCCCTTATGGCATCCTCTTCTGTGACTTTATCCCGTAGCATAATTCTAGCCCTTGCCGTAGCCAACCTTATCAAAGATTCTAATTGCCTTGGTGTGACGGTTATCATGAACTCTGAACCAATCTTTCTCATTTCAAGATAATACTCGAGTAACTTCTCCTCTGCCTCCTTCGTCAAGACTGGTTGGAATTTTTTGGCATATACTATATACTTGCGAAGTAGGTTAAAATCTACAGGAGGCGCTGTAACATACTCTCCTTTCCTGTGCAACTCTAACACATGCCTAGCCAGTTGCTCATCCTTCGCTCTATCAGGTATATCTCTTAACACGAATATGAGGTCGAATCTAGTTAACAATGGAATTGGAAGGTTAAGATTATCGGCAATGTTCCTATAAGGATCGTACTTGCCAAGTATAGGGTTTGAAGCAGCCAAGATGGATGTTCTAGCGTTCAAGGTTGCAACAATCCCTCCCTTTGCTACGCTTACAGTCTGCTGTTCCATCATCTCATGTAACGCATTTCTATCTTCTGGGCGCATCTTATCGAATTCGTCTATTGCAGCAATTCCTTGATCTGCCAAAACTACTGCTCCAGCCTCGAGCATCATCATCCCAGTCCTTTCTCTAACAACTGCTGCTGTCAAACCTGCTGCAGTACTGCCACGTCCAGATGTGTATAGCCCTCTAGGAGCAATTCTAGCTGAATATTTGAGAAGCTCACTCTTGGCTGTACCAGGATCTCCCACCAATAGCACATTTACATCACCTCTTATCGTTGTGCCATCAGGCATAACCCTTTGAGGAGAGCCTGCAACGAGAAGGAGTATGGCTTCCTTCTGAGTTTCATAACCATGAATGGTAGGGGCTACAGACTCTATGAGCCTCTCGTAAGCTCCTGGCTGAGAAGTTATGCTATGAATAAGCTCTTCATCTTCTTTTGTTATCTGTATGAGCTCAGGCTCTTTACCCAATACTTCTACATAATTTCCTTCCATCTTAGATCTAAAAAGTCTAAGCTTTCCAGCTGCTTGAGAGTACTCAGCTTCAGCCCTTACTATGCCTGTGAGTATTATCCTGTCTCCAGGTCTTGCTGAATTCACAATATCTCCTTGTAAGCTTACATCGAAGGCTTGAGGAAGCTGTCCAGGAGGCAACTCTTCAGGTAGCTCTTGCAGCCTTATTATCTGATAGTCCACAAAGACAGTATTTTTCATATCGAGCTCAAACTTGACAGATTTACAACTAGCTTCAGAACATCTTGAAGGCTTCTTTAGAATAATTCCGGACTGTGGTACCTTTGTTGTATGCCCTTTTGTGCATCTGAAGGCTGCTTCCATTGCTAAAGGCTTTAATTCTGATGCTCTAACCACCATTCCGTTAACAGAGACTAATTTGTCAAGATGCTCTATAGTTATCAGTCTTAAAGAAAGCCTATCAGTAAGGTTTCTTATCCTAACTTGAATGTCTTTACGAATCCTCTCAGCATAATCAGGATTTTCTGTTCTAAGAGCCTCATAAGTTGCTTTGATGAAGCTTGGTAATACATCATCAGGTTCATTTCTAAGTCTATTCGCTATATCCAAATTGTGCATAAGAAGGTCCTCAAAGTCTACCACTAATGATTTAGAACCTATAGAGACCATTTGAGATAATCTTAGCCTATACTTTAGTTTGCCACTCTTATCCTTGAAAGTCTTAAGAAAAGATTCAAGAGCCTCGGCAAGCTTCGCTGGAGTAATCAAGCTCATATCATTCCACCTCTAGGATTGCCTTTCTCCAATCTTCGATGGTAGAGCGAATAATTTCGAATAAAACCTTCTCTTCTGGGGCTATCTTCCTCTCCAAATCTGGTGATAAAGATGATGACCCAGCCAAGTATAACAGCTTGCTCATCCTTAAAGCTATAAGGTCATAGGCTGAAGATGAAAACTTTTCATAGGCTTCCTTCAAACTCTCATCTCTTTCCATCATGGACTTCATTGATTTTATCTGTATCTTCATCCTAGGGTAGAAGTCGCCCTTTAAAGTGGAGATTTGTGAAGGGTCTTGCATTTTCTCTCTGCTCAAAGCCTTGAACAAATCTAGATCAATGCTCTCTTCTTGAATTTCAGCAAAGCCCATCTTAACCATGATATCAGCCACCCATCTTGGAACTTCTATCACATCTCCTTCATGAACTTCAGGCAGATTAACTGAGCCTACATCTATTCGAGGTAGATCTTGCTTTATGATGACTTTTACAGGCATCAATAAGAAGCCTGCCTCATAATCCTTAAGAAAACCTACAATCGATAATTCTTTATCTAACTTGCTCAAGTTAAATCTTCTTCACACTTTATTTGGGCTGATGTTATAAAGTCCATCTATTATAAAAAAGTATAGTCCATTGCAATAGTCTTGATTTTAGAAAATTCTCTACAGGCTCTATCTTGGTTCTTTTAACCAAGATATATGTTGACAAGGCATATTACACTACAGGCGGTGCTGGTGGCGGTGGTGGAGGAGGTGGTGGGGGTATGGGAGGAGCCCTCCTTCTTCTTATTAGAATTATTGCAACTATAGCCACGACGCCTACTCCAGCTGCAGCTATTATGAGTATCGTTGACAACGGTATGGGAGGAGATGCCTGTAAGGATGCGTTATAAGCACCAAGGGCATATTCGTAAGCATCCATCGCCTTTTCTGTAGAGCCAATGTAATCTGGAGAAGAGCTTGAGAAGAGCGCTATAGCTTCATTTATTTTAGATATAGCATTAGTAACGTTATTCGATATACCTGATGGTACACTGCTGAAGCCTTTTTCGTTCAAAGTATCTTCTGTGCTTTTCAGTAAGGAAAATGTCTCATTCAAGAGTACTGAAGTATAACCACGATAAAGGATGTCACGATCCAATTGATCGAACCTAACGTTACAAGCAGCATATGTCATAGGGGTATCTGAGAAATCCCACAACCAATACTGATACTCCCCAGGCCACTCCACTGGTAAACCTTGCTGATACAATTTCCAGCTGAATCCATCATGAGGATGAGGGAGACCGAAGCTGTGCCCGACTTCATGTATTGTAAGAGGAGCTAGTGTATAACCTTCTATTCTATGAGTTATAACCATCCCATAGAAAGTAGCTGTTGAATAGCCTGTATTTCGAATTATTATGTAATACTTTCCACCTGGATCAGGGGGAATGAACAAGAGGGGATAACTACCAGGAGTCAAAGGCCAAATTTGATGGAATGATACAGAACCATAATCATAGCCATTATCTTGCCATTTGTTGAAGTTGTAAACATCAGCAATATAGACGGAGACTGAACCACTTAAGAGATAGAAATCAAATTCCAGCCCCATGTTTCTATCGAGGAAGACAGGATCAATAAACCATACAGACCAACCCGATCCAATAGACACTGGTTCACTTATCAATCCCCAAGCCTTGCTAATCAAGTCAAAGCCTCCCATCCTTCTGTTCAAGCACTCTATAACAAAAGCTGGGTTCCCTTTTCCATCTGAACAAGACCTTCCTAACAAACCACCAAAATCGTAACCTCCGAGTATGAAAACAGGTAGAACACAATCACTGCCATGTGAACCAACGTATTTATCTAAATTTGCTAAAAAGTACTCAGCCACTTGATCAGCATCAGTAATTCCATTGACATCTGTAGCAGCTTCGGCTACTTGGTAAAGATTTACATCTGATTGAATATTCACGACGTTAAATTGTCCATCAAAGCTTGATAATGGCTGAAGATCCCTGTATTCTTGCAATAATCTGTTCATATCAAAGAGAATGGGAAGAGTTGGATCCTTGTTAAAGATCGTTACGTTAATGTAATACGATGGTCTGAAAATTGGAGCGTATAGATAAGAAGGAACGATGCGTAATTCTACAGTTTTAGCAACAATCTTGCCTATCTCTGAACTTAGTTTTCCTTTCTCACTTGGCAAGTTATATAGCCATAAGGGCTTTATGTTCATCAAATCTCTATAGTTTGTGGGTCCAGCCAGTAAATCTATGAAGAGGAAGCGGTAGTATCCTCCATAAGCTATCATAAACTGTGAATTTCTACATTCAGGGTCTATTGGTAATGGAATAGAGGGAACACTTCCATCGTAAAAGTAGTACTCTTCAATTCTTGGGTCTGTATCCCATGTATCTATGAAAAGAATTGTATAACCAGTGTCAAAGGCACCAGGAGGGGCGTTATTCTTTATCCAATACTCTGCTTCTCTAGCGTTAACATACCAGCATTTCTCCACAGGAGATGTAGTAATACTGTCATACTGTAGCCCTTCTTGAAGCCAATAAGGTGCGTAATCCACTTCATGATTGTCTTCAATAAATTTTGCGAATTTGTTTGCAAAATTCTGCCAAGCAGTATCAAAGCCATAAAAATGATAATTTATGTTAAAACTAGCATATTTTATCATCTTATACACTTCACCGTTTATCATCCTATTGATAGTAGTGTAAGTGGTAGGCAACTCAGCGTAAATTACGCTAGTATCTATGGCATTAGCTGGGAAGCCAGCGAAGACGATGTTCACATCTATTGGAATACCAGTTAAGTTCTGAGGTGGATTACCTGCTTTTGGATAATTTGGAAAATCGACTCCTTGAGTATTGCTTGCTTGTAAAGAATTAGCTAATGAGCTTGAGATCAAGCTTTGAGTTGCGATTGAAGAGGTGATGAGCAGAAAGGTTAAGCATACAGTAGCAAAGTAATGTCTTTTTACAAGGAAACTAGGTTTCAATTTATTCCTTAATTTAATCAAAACCTGATGTTATTAAACTTTAGTTGTTAATTAATTTTAGTATAACTTTTTTGATGCAAAAAGCTTATCATTGCGAGAATCTATCATGGTTATGATAAGTACTATATGAGGAAAATGATTTTTATCATTTCCATTGTTGTGATTGTACTTGTTATCGTAAGCATAAGTCTTGCTTACTTCAAGTTCAAACCTCCCCAGTTAAGCTTAAGAGAAAAGGTTAGAGCAGTGGCAATGCAGCATGGCATAAGCAATTCTACTGCTGACTGGCTTGTGGATAATTTTAAACCTTCGGCTGAAAAGTATGTTGACAATCCTGATGAATTGGTAAAAATTCTGTATTTAAGGGAAAGAAATCCTGATTTGGCTTTTAACATAGGGGATGTTTCGTATAAAGATCAAATATTTCCTAATATACAGCCTGCTGAAAAGCATCTCAAGCTTTCAGAAGAAGCAATTCGCTTAGGTTATGCCAAACCAATAAACATAGAAAGGAATGGCATTAATCTCGTAGGTAATGTTACGCTTTACTCTCCTCAACCAATAGAAGACGTGTGGAAGGCTGTTAATGTAACTCAATTAAATCCTGAGATAGTAAATGATTTTAATAATCCAAATCAGCATATGAACGTTGTAAAACTTCTAAAATACATTCCTGAGATAGAAGGATATCCTTTAGCAATACAAGCTAGTGCTTTTGCCGTAGATAATGTCGTATACAAGAATAATTTTGATAAGGTTAAAGGTGATGATTACATCTGGCAGTATGGTATAAGGTCGGCTATTGCTTATGTGATTAATTTGCAGAATAGTGGAAAAATTGATGTTCTGAATGGGTTGAACATGCAGAACAAAACTTTGCAAAGACTTTTTTTGGAGAAAGCCATATTGCCAGTTGAATTGACAACTCAGAACATAACTTCTGGAGGACATACAGATCCAAGTTTTGATGTTTTCATTTACAATGTCACACCTAATGCGAATTTAAACGGATCGCAACCTCAAGAGTGGTTGGGAAATATACTGAGAAAGAGTATTGCAGATAAGGATGAATTGTATGACTTAGCAATGTATTTTGCATATATGCATCACCCTTATGTTCCTTGGCCTAATTCAGGAAATGCTTACAAGGCATTGTTCAATACAGCCAAAAATGTGGATGAATTATCTTTGTATGTCATAGGTATTCCGGATGCGTTAAGATATCCAAACCCAAAACCTGTAGTCCCAGAAATAACAGAAGCGTCTGTGCCTTATTATTCTGTTCTTGTTGGTAGAGAGTTAGGATATCCTACAGTAGTTTACACAGCACCGTATCCAGATGGCAAGGGCTTCGAACATGATGAAGCGGGTGTATGGAGCGACAAGATGAATAGCATTGTTGTATATTGGTGCGACATACCTGCCTTTATTGCTGACTATCAGAACAGCCCAATCGAACCAAATTTAAAAAGATCATGGAATTTTGGAGAATACGAAATTATAGTCGGTTGAAGAAAGAGAGCAACCATTCGATTAGATTAAAGCCTTTAGCAGGTCTATTTAGGAGTAAACGAAAGATTTAATCATTTAAGATTCTATCATAGTCAGTGATAAATACTGTATGAAGAAATCGGTTGTTCTCATCTCCACATTTTACTGCTTTTATTTGTCTAAATTTTAACAGATTTCTTGCATTCGCCTAATTTGGAGAATATGGAGAGAGGAATTTTGCTTGGCTACCTATCTAATGGAAAATCTCTTCACCTTCCTTCTAGTTGCTTCGGTTATCATTTTGCATTCTATGGAGTTACTGGTAGTGGTAAGACGAGATTAGCTATGAAACTGGCTATAGAGGCAGAGAATTCGGGATTAAGGCTTATCATCCTTGATGTTGAAGGAGAATGGAAGAATATTATCCCATATCTAAAGAGCAAGACAGAGTACTATGCAACTGAGAAGAATCTCAAAGTTAATCCATTCGAACTAGGAGATTAGCCTAATCAGGCTATTATTAAAGGAAACAATATTCAAAGGGATAGAAGTTGAGTACCAAGATTCGAAGGACATAGAACTAATAGCTAGATCTCTAGGCTGTAACTGGTACACATCTTTGGACTGCTTCACACATTATCTTAACAGTTTAAAGCAAAGGCAGGCTATTGTAAAGACGCCATTAATCGATGAGCCATTCATAATAGAAGCGCCAGACGTATTTCTAAGAAGTATATCAAAGAAAGAGCTTAAGGCGTATATGCCAAAAGTCGAATTAAGTTTTAGTGAAGATGAAGAGAAATTCTTAGAGAGCATTAGCACTTATCCATTCATTTCAAGAACTGAGAAAGAAGCGTTTAGGTTGGGACAAGAAAAAATACGGAGAAATTGTTGAGAGATTAATAGAACTTAATGTAATAGAGCAGGTTAACGTTCCCCTTGGAAAGAAGAGACCTATAGTACTTTATCAACTGAAGGGAAAGAAACCAAGCATAAAGCATGAATCTCATCAAAGAATATGTGACCACAGATCCTAGGTACCAGAGTAGGATGGATCAATTCTACTACGATGGGACTTAGTTTTTATACTTATGTCAACTTCTGATTTAATGTTCTTTTTGAACTAAGAAATTTGTGCCATTTTATTTCGAAAGGTGACATAGCTTTAAATATTTAACGTGCCATTCTTATATCAAAGGTGACTTAAATGTACTTAGAGCAGTTCAGCTCTGCCTTAAAGGAGAAGTGGAAGGGAAGCTTGTTCAGGGTTAGCGAAGCAAAAAGAATAGATGATAGAGCTAAAGAATACTTGCACAGATTAGGAAAGTTGGGTGGAGTAAAGCATGTTCATTGGGGCTGGTATTATATTCCTGAGGAGCAAATGGATGTGTGGGATTTCTTAGCTAATGATAAAGGTTTTAAGGTTTTGATAAAGCAGACTGCAGCAAGCATATGGAACTATGATTTTGTTCATAGAAATGTTTACCGTTTGGCAGTACAAGATGCATCTTACAAAAAAGCTTTAGAAAGATTTGGTAAAGAAAGAGGATGGATCTTTGAGGTTGAGTATTATGATAAGGTACCGTATGATTACAAGAAGGTTGATAATTTATTTATCGAAACGCCAGAATCCTGCTTAGTGAACTGTATAGCTGATTGGTCGTTCTTAGACGCATTCGCTGTTTTATACTTTAGAAGAGATGAAATCTCTTTTGAAAAAGTGAAGCAGTTAGCTAGATGGAAAAGAATCTCTAAGACTGATACAAGGGTCTGGAATGTTATAAAATATGGATGTAATTTGTTCAATCAACACTTAGGAAAAAAGATATTCAATGTTAAAGCAACTGGCTTGAAGCAAGAGGATGTTAAAGAATTGGTTGAAGAAGCTGTTGAGAAAGTGATGGAGTTTGCCTAAAGCAATTGAAATGATGAAGAAGAGAGAAGAAGAGCTTTTGAAAGCAGTTCAGCATATCTCTAATAAGACTGATAGTTTCAAAGATCCTAAACTTATCCTGATAGGCGGTTATGCCTTAAGAGCCTTTATCCCTTTATCAAGGTTCACAAGAGATTGTGATTTTATTGTTAGAAAGAAGAACGGTTGGAATTTAGACGAATTAAAAGCAATTATGCCCGAAGGATATAGCATCGAAAAGGAAGAGAGGTATGAGAGCTATGGATTCATGAGATTGGTAAAGCTCATACAATACGACAGGGTTAAGATAAAAATATCATTGGATTTTATGGAAGGAGAGATAAGGGGAAGGAAAGATGGAGAAGTGATTCTGATAGATGAAAAGATGATTAATAACAGCAGGTTTGTGCCCATATCTGATGAGAGCGTTCACGTTGCAGTACCAAGCTATTTAGATTATTTCATTATGAAGGTTGTTTCTTCTAGAGCTTCTGATATTAGAGATATAGCTTCGCTAATCCATGAAAATGGTGTTCCAAAAGGGCTTAAAGAGAGAGTAAAAAAGATATTGCCTAATCCAAGAGTTTTTCAATCGAAAATTGAGCAGAGGATAATTCCTGAATTAAGAAAAGCTACATTCTTGGACAGCTGGAAAGGAATATTCGCAACAATCAGGTATACTGAGAGTGATAAGGAAAAGATAATAGAAGAGTTAAGAAAGCTTCAATAATTCTTAGGGATGCTGTCAGGTTTCTATAAGCAAATTCAGACAAGCTGTTTATTCGAACTAAATTGTCATCAGAAAATGAATTCTGCCTTCTAGCAACTGAACATTATTAAAATTTAAATACAGTAAAAATTACTAATATTGATATGGAAAAAGAGCCAATATTCAAAAGAGACATAGAGAAAAACCTGTTAAAATGGATGAAAAGAAGGGAAGCCTACGCAATCAAAGGTCCGAGACAAAGTGGTAAAACAACTCTGCTAAAAATTTTGGAAGATATTTTAACAAGAAAAGGAACGAATACAATTTTTTTGAATTTTGAAGATCCTGACATACTTGAAGCTTTTGAAACAAACCCCAAGGAATATATTAGAAGCTTCCTGGTAAAGGAAGGTAGGTATTGTTTTTTAATGGATGAATATCATTACGTAAAAGAACTCGGGAAGAAACTAAAACTGCTATACGATACTTTCGAAAATGCTAAATTCATTGTCACTGGTAGCTCATCCTTAGAGCTGAGCGGAGCCATGGCAAGATTTCTAGTCGGAAGAGTATTTTTCTTCGAGTTGCTTCCATTTAGTTTTCATGAATTCTTAGCCGCAAAAGATCCAAGGTTGGCAAAAATATATGAAGAGAAAAACAAGACAGTTAAAGAATTTCTGCTGAGCAGCAAAATTAATATTGAAAAAGATATTTTCCTTAAGGAGTTTGCTACATTTTTTGATCAGTACATAATTTTTGGTGGCTATCCAGCGGTAATAAAAGCAGAAGACTTAGAGACAAAAAAGACGATACTAAAGAACATATATGATACTTATATCTCGAAAGATGTTGTAGAATTCCTCAAAGTCACAGATGCTTTCAAGTATAGGCATGTTGTCAGAGCTTTAGCAGTACTAATCGGAAACTTAATAAATTACAATGAGATTTGCTCTACATGTAATACTTATTATAAAGAGCTCAAAAGAATAATATCAATACTGTCAGAAACTTACATAATAAACTTGGCTCAACCATTTTATAGGAACCCAATAACAGAATTGAAAAAAGTTCCTAAAGTATATTTTTTTGATTTAGGCTTGAGAAACTACATAATAGACAATTTTAATCCTCTTGAAAAGAGAACTGATAGTGGAGCATTGGTTGAGAACTTTGTTTTTTTGAGTTTGAAGAACAATTTCCAAGAAGCAACGATAAACTACTGGAGAACTATAGCGAAGGCAGATGTTGATTTTGTGGTTAGGATAAGAGATGAAATAATTCCTATAGAGGTTAAATATCAAAGTTTCAAAGCGCCTAGAATTTCGAAGAGCCTGAGAAGCTTTATAAGAACTTACAAAATTAAAAAAGCCCTTATAGTTACAAAAGATTTTTGGGAGAAAATAAAAGTCGATGATACGACCATTCTTTTTGTCCCAACTTATTACTTATGATTAATACATCCAGGATACCTTCTAAATAAAAAGCTAAGGAAATTCTTTTTATTGCAGTCAATCTTGCCATAAAATATACACTCATCTTACAACTATAGCTAACTCATTCTTAAGGCTGGTTATTCAATTTCCATATATCGGATTCTGTCAAGTCTACATCAAGGCAATTTATTCTTAGAAATTCCAGCAATTCTTTGGAGACTCCTACTCCTTTCGGCATCCACTCATGATACCTCTTATACTTTACAGCTATTACCCCATCAAAAATCTTGTTGAACTCCCTTACGCTCATGATAACGCTCTTCTCATCTATCCCCTTTAGACCGAATAGCACATAAGCTATGAATTCTATCGAATCATCAGACTTATTCTTTACATAATCCCTGAGCTCCGCTATTCTCTTCACCTCAGAATCCGTTATTCCTTTATTTAGAAGATGGTTTCTTATATCATCATAAATAGATTCAAAGCCTATCCTTATGATGAGTTTGCTTGGCTTTAACACATGGTACAAATGGCTGATACTATCTTTACTGAGAAACTCTGGTCTACTTTCTATCTCTACTATCTTCTTATTTGTTACCTTTGATAGATCATAAATTATGCCTAACGGCAATTCAAAGAAAGACCCACCGTTAAAGAAAGATATTCTATCAACAAGCTTTTCATTCATCAAACCCTCTATTCTTGGAATGATCTCTTTTGCTGTTAGAATTAAATCATCAAAGCTTTTTGCAGCCTCTTCATAAAAGCAGCAGAAGGTGCATCTGTTCCAAGAGCAGACAAAGCCCTTCAAGATGGCTATTATCCTTTTTGCTTCTTCATCATAAATTGCACCTATCAAATTAAACCTCCCTTACGCTATATCAGCTAATTTATTCAAGCTTAGGAAAGATTATGGCCATTGACGAAATTCAAGCTTACAAGCGATGTCATCTAATACTTTTTTGTTGTGAAGAAGGCTAAGACCCGGAAAAACGCTTGCCAGAGCCTTATTTACGTAGATGAATTCATTGTTATGGGCATTTGTAATGGCAACGAGCTTTTCTTCTCTTTCACAGTAGGGATCATAGTCTATCACAAAGATGTAATTCATAAACTGGTAAATAACTCTAGAACCCACGACATCGTCTCCTACTCCTTTTGGTTTAGTGTTCTTTTCAACAAGTTTCATAAACTCTGACACTTCCATACGTTGTCAACTTACTATTGTAGTCGCTGAGATAATATAAGAGAATCCCTCATTATGATGAGTTACTAAGAATTGTAACGAGGTTAAACGAGAATCTGAAATCTCGCCTCTAGTCTTAAGAATCTCCTCTCAATAAAGGTATCTAAAATGAGTATATATGTCAACAAAAAGTCGATCGATGCAAAATCTTAGCATGCCTATCAACCTATAGCCTCCTTAACCTTTCGGATCAAGTTCTGAAGATTCTTTGATGCTATTAGGATTAGATCGTCTTCATAATCATAAACGCCATAAGATAACTTTCTGATTTCTGACTCCTTTATACTTATTGGGTTTAAAGAAAAGTTAGGAATCTTCAATTCAAGATTTCGTTCAACCTTTTTTATTGCTCTATATGTATCAGAGTTCCACCTTAGATAGCAAGCGAATCTATCATAGTAATCATTGAATCTTGATATATAACCCTTGAGCCTTTTGAAAAGCACCTCAGTGTATCTATTCTTGATTTCAGGATTCTCAAACTTAGGATTCCAGTCATAGCAGCAAAATGGGTAATACTCTTCCAACTCTCTTGGGACTATTCCTGCATTGGTCAATATTATCTGGTGAATCTTATCATAATGATTTCTTAAATTTCTTAAGGATTTTATTATCATATAGTGAATGTATGATTGTGAGTAAGGTTTGCCATAAGAGCAAGGTAAAAAGAGGCACAATTTGTAGTGAGTCTTTGGCTTATATGATAATAGAATCTTGCTATAAGCATTTTCAAAGAAAGGATGGGTTAGAAAATCTTCTCCAACTCCTCTTAGGTAGGTTTTACCATCACCTGTCCAGATTAGCTCTTTCCCATCCCAAATGTTCTTTCTATTCATGCTTTTCCCTTTTGGGATTTTTGCAGCGGAACGGAGGGAGAACCACCCGCTTATGTTTCGCTGGCTTAAAGTTCTTTATTAACCTTAATAATACTTTACTAAAAGGTGTGATCATTGACTAAGTATAAGCTCATAGCCTTTGACCTAGATGGTACACTATTAGTTGAAAAAAGCAGTTGGAATGCCATTCATGAATACTTTGGCACCAAATCGATAGCGAGGCAAACTTATGACCTATATTGTAAAGGTATAATAGATTACAAAGAGTTCATGAAGAGAGACATTGCAGCATGGCCAAAGCCATTACACATATCAAAAATCTCAGAAATACTGTCAAACCTTAATCTCAGAGAAGAAGCAAAAGAAGTTGTAGACGCTATTCATAGAAAAGGGATAGAAACTGCGATAATATCTGCAGGGATAAGCTTACTTGCAGATTCAGTTGCTAAGAAATTAAACATCAAGCATATCTATGCCAACGAGCTATGTGTAGATGAAAATGGATTCTTGACCGGAGATGGTATTATGAGAGTTGATCTTATGTTTAAGCATTTAACCTTAATAGAATTGGTAGAATCCTTAGGTTTAAGTTTAAGAGAATGTATAGCTGTTGATGACTCCATTAACGATATAAAATTTCTACAAATAGCAGGCCTTGGGCTTTATTTTGGTAACGATGATATAACTTCAAAGTTAGATATAAAAACTATAAAGAGCTTAAGAGAGATTTTAAATTACTTTTAAATTTCTGGAAAGCCTTTTACGTATTTTTTCATTTAACATAAAGGTTTAAAAGTAAGTAGAAAATTACTGCATTTATGAAGCTGAATCCTATAGGAATTATAGGCGGCATCATTCTGATAATCTCTCCCTTCCTTGCATGGGTCAGTGCCTTTATCATTAATGTGAGTCTGCTAGACATGGTTCTTCAAAGTGGTGCTGGTTTAGGAACAGACTACTTAGTTATTCTAATTGTTTTGATTCTGTTAATAGTAGGTGGCATTGTGGCTTTCTTCAAAGGACTCATAGGCGGTATCATAGGTCTAGTCGGAGTGCTTGTCTTCACTATTTACCTTCTTGTAATTCCAGATGGCTCACTTCTATTCAGTTTCCTTGGCATAGGATACTACTTAGCGTGGATAGGCGCCATCATATGCATAATCTCTATCGTCTGGAAAAAGATTGCACCTGCTCCTCCAACACCCGCACCTCCCCCACCACCTACCTAAATTAACAATTCCTTAGTAAGGCGAATTCAAAAGACTGATCGTAGCAACTTTCTAGCCTTCCCTACCTTATTTTTACATAATTAGAAATGTGAAGCAATCGATGCTGGAAAATACATCCTATGAACTGTATTAAGACTTTTATCAGAAAAGCCTTTTAAGCAAATGATAATCATGGTTATGATTATCGTGATTTCACCTTATGACAGACGAGCTTTTAATGATACCTGGGCCTACTAATCTGGCCCATCGTGTAGCAGAAGCTATGAGTAAACCTCAACTAGGGCACTTAGACCCTAGATTCTTAGAGAACTTTAAGGAAACTCTAAATCTTACTCGATATTTGTTTGTAAACTATTCGGGAACTCCCTTCGTAATATCAGGCTCTGGCACTGTAGGCATGGAAGCATCAATAGTTAGCCTTATAGAGCCTGGAGACAAAGTTTTATGCCTTGATACTGGTTATTTTGGAAAAAGGTTCGTAGATCTTGCTACAATACATGGTGCAAAGGTTGACGTATTAAATTTTGAGACAGGTAAGCATGCTGATCCTAGTGTTGTTGATGAGAAACTTTCAAGAGATAATTACAAAGCCATTACCATTACACATGTTGAGACATCAAATGGTTTATCAAATCCGATAAAAGATTTGGTGAAAATAGCAAGAAAACATGATGTTTACACCATCATCGACTCCGTCGCTGCTGTAGGAGGTTGTGAACTAAACTTTGATCAACTCGGAGCAGATATAGTGATAACATGCTCTCAGAAGGTCATTGCTGCTCCTCCTGGTGCAACCCTTTTGGCTGTATCGAAAAGAGCCCTAGATGCCTTTGAGAACAGAAAGACTCCCATTCGATCATACTATATGAACTTGGCAAGATGGAGAAAGTTCATGGAGGAACCTGGAATATATCTCGCTACACCTTCCATACAGATCTTGCTGGCTCTCCATGAGGCATTGTTGATGGTAAAAGAAGAAGGATTAGAGAATAGATGGAGGAGGCACAGGATCATAGCAGATGCCATAAGGGCAGGTTTGGGAGCATTAAATCTGAGCATCGTTGCCGAAGAGGGCTACAGAGCGAACACTGTAACTGGTTTTTACACTCCTGAAGGCAAGGCTTTCGATATCTGTTCAATGCTAAGGGATAGATATAAGATTCATGTGGCTCAAGGCTTAGGAGACCTAAAAGGAAAGATACTCAGAATAGGACATTTTGGAAATATAACTTCAAAAGAGACGGTTGCACTACTTTCAGCTCTTGAGATATCTCTAAGATCTTTTAACGTCGATGTGAAAAGAGGATCTGCAGTAAAAGCCGCCATGCCTTACCTTGAGGAGCTTGTTTAAAAAGTTCTAAGCTGATGGCTTAACCATTAAAGATTTTAAAATAATTCATTTAAGAGTTTACTCTGAGACAGTTATCGCTTGAGTTGGGCATTGAGTTATGCTGGCTTCACATAAAACACAATCGTTTTGGTTCACTACTACACATCTACTATTAGCATTGTCGAGCTGGAATACTCCTACAGGACAGACATCAACACAAGACCCATGACCTTCACATTTGCTAGAATCTATAACAGAGACCGTATGAGCTCAAAGCCCCTTTTAAACGAGGTGCTATTCTACTTCGCTTCGAAGTATGTCTATGCTATCCAATAGACTCTCTTTTGCATCATCGACTCTTCTTTGATGAACAGGCAAGAGCTTATCGAAAGCCTCAGCCTTGATTTTCTTTGTGGAGAATTGATCATAAAGGTTGACCAAATCCCTTACAGTGCGATCGTAATCATGATGAAGATCGCTAATCTCAGACAGAGGTTTTTGAAGAGAAGGCTGCAAAGTGATCAATTTTTGTCTTAGTTCGTTTATCTTGGCGTTAGCCTTACTTATCCTTTCCTCGAGCAATCTTTGTGTAGTCTTAAATTCGGCTTTAGAGATTTGACTCAATTGCCTTTTCTTTTGCAGCTCTATTAGCTCTTTTGTTGCCATTATCTTTTCTTCAAAAGATTCTACATACTCTCTCGTTCTGATAACTACTTCTTTTAATTCCTCCTTGACAAATGGCTTCCCTACTACAACAAAGGCTACCAAAGCTATTATGAAGATAAACGATGCAATGGGCATTATGTCCTTAGAAGCCCAAGCTAAGCCATATCGAAATTCTATGCTTTTGTTACTATCTAGTGGACTGGCGTTGACTTTAGATTCCTCAGCCTTACCATAAACAAAGAAACCCTCTGGGAAATTGACTTTTACAGTGTAATCGTATATAACGCCATCTATAGGACTTCTAAGGGGAAGAGAAAGCTCGAATAAACCATCCTTTGCTTTTATGAAATCTGATGATTTTGCAGGATACTCTAAAGTTATTGTATATTTCTCTCCTCTCTCTAAACTATTTCCTAAATCTACTTGCCTTTTATTAGCATCGCTCAAATTATTAGAAAATGGATTGGTCAAAGGTGGAATTACAATGACACTCTTGAAGTCATCGGTTAAGAGGCTTGGCTTTAATTTGCTTATACTTGCATTATCATAATTTACCATAGTTATGGTATCTCTAACCTTGATTTCTCCTAAAGAGGATAGTATCAGCTCTCTTTTCGCTTCAGTAAACTCTAGAAGCGCAAAGTAGACCTTTGCTGGATTGCTTATCATCACGTTATCAGTTATTGAAAAGCCCTCGGTAACATTTAGCAAAGTCCCTAGCAAAGTCCATCTGTTTTTAATCATCTGTTCTGTGAAGTTTTCATGCTGACTAACAAAGATCATAAAGAATGGGATGCTTAAGGATGAGTTGACTTGTTTACAAGGTAAGCTTAGGGCTGGAACAAGAGGAATTGAAGCACTGAAATTTATATCACTAACTCGAGAAAAAACCTTTGCAAGGTAAAACTTTACTGAAATAGTAACACTCCCATTTGGTTGGATTTCATAGCCTTTTGGATCTATAGTAAGCCTTGTATAATTCTCAGTTAAAGCTATGCTAAAACCAAAATCGCTAGGGCTTATCTCTTGAGGGATTATTTTATCATAAAGCTCCTTCGGATATGTTATATTGATCAATGGTAAGATAGCATTTGTCTCAAAGTCGTTCTTGATAAAGATGGTCTCGTTTACTAATATGAAGCCATAATCACTCACGGCCATTTGATGATTAAAGAAAGAAATGTTTTCTATCGTTGATTGAGCTTTAGCCTGATAAGGTAAGGATGGTAATATTAAAAGTGCTATAACCAGGATAATAGCGTACTTCCTTGACAAAGCCATGCCAAACCAAAGTTAGAGGCATGATTAAAATACTTAACTCTATCTTAATAAGAATTCTATTGTTCAGACTTTAGCTTATCCTTAATTGGTATGAGCCTTCCATCCTCTTTTATCATTATCTTCGTTTCTATACGTATATCCATACCTAGAGCTCTGAATAGCCAAAGAAGCTCCCCTCCTGATATGAAGCCCTTCAAAGACCCAGACTTGATGAGTTCGGCAAGTTTATCCACAATAAGGGCAGTGTTCTTTGGGTAGTCTCTCTCAGCAACCATAAGGACTTCTTCTCCTCTATCCACCAATCGACTTAACACTAAATCTCTCGATCCTTCTTCTTTCGTCTTCTTGGTGAACTTCTTCTTTAACTCTAAAAGTCTCCTTGCTTTTAATAAGTCTAATTCTTTGTCTTCTCCCATAAACATCAACCTATTGAATAATCATAAATTAACTTTAGAAATTCTATCCTTGAAAGGAGACTTTAATATCATCTCGATAAAGAACTCATGAAGCCTTGTATCGTCTGTCAGCTCTGGATGAAAAGCAATGCCTATCAAGTTGTTTTGCTGAACTGCCACAATCTTATCTTCATAACTTGCAAGAACCTCAACGTCTTTGCTCAGAATTGATGCTATGGCTGGCGCCCTTATGAAGACTCCTGGGAAAGGGTTCTTTCCTATCTTGGGTATTTTAAGACTTATTTCAAAGGACTCACGCTGTCTTCCAAAGGCATTTCTTATAACCTCTACATCTAATAACCCTAAAGTTGGTTGGTTTGTCTCTCCTATCTTTGCATCGAGGACCTTTTTAGCCATTAAAATCAAGCCTGAGCATGTGCCAAATATGGGCATTCCAGCAAAAGCAGCATTCTTTATTTTTGAAATCATCCCATAACGCTCGGCTATTCTCCCTATAGTCGTACTCTCTCCACCAGGGATTATAAGACCATGAATCTCATCCAATCGGTCCTTTTCCTTGACTATTACTGCCTCTCCTTCTAGCCCCATTTCTCTCAAAGTTGCATTGGTAATATCTATATGCTCTGATACATCTCCTTGAAAGGCTAATACTCCTATTCTTAAAGTCTTCAATTCTACCTTCTTACACGCCCCTAACTTGCATCATCTGCTCTGGCTTCAGCGTCTTGATGTCTATGCCTATCATAGAATTCTCTTCTGATATCATTTTACTTGCTTCCAATACTATCTTTGGATCATCCCAGTAAGTGGTTGCTATTACTATGGATTCAGCCCTTTTTGCTGGATCCTTTGATTTGAATATGCCTGAGCCAACGAAGACTCCATCAGCCCCTAAATGCATCATCAAGGCTGCATCTGCAGGAGTTGCTATCCCTCCAGCGGCAAAATTCACCACAGGCAGTCTACCAAGCCTGGCTGTTTCTTTGACCAAATCTATAGGCACCCTGTATTCTTTCGCTATATCAAGTAATTGCTCTTCACTTAAGCCCTTCAACTCTCTGATCTTGCCCATGACCAATTTTATATGCTTAACAGCTTCAGCAACATTTCCAGTTCCAGCCTCTCCTTTCGTTCTGAGCATAGATGCTCCTTCTGCAATTCTCCTCAAAGCCTCTCCCAAATCTCTACAGCCATTGACGAAGGGAACTGTGAACTCCCACTTGTCTATATGGTGAGCGTCATCAGCAGGTGTTAGAACCTCGCTCTCGTCTATCATGTCTATTCCTAAAACTTCAAGGATTTTTGCCTCCATGTAGTGCCCTATCCTGCACTTTGCCATTACAGGTATTGTCACATGATCCATGACTTCTTGTATCCTTTTAGGGTCACACATCCTAGCTACTCCTCCTGCAGCTCTAACATCCGCTGGTAATTTGTCAAGAACCATGACAGCTATTGCACCAGCATCTTCAGCAATCTGAGCTTGCTCAACGTTAGTAACATCCATTATTACTCCTCCCTTTTGCATCCTTGCAAAGCCCCTTTTCACTCTAACAGTGCCAAATAGTGGCTTTTCCATTTTTGTTTCTATAGTTGTTATCGTCATGGCTCCAACCTTTTATGACATCTTAACTAATAGAATTCTTCCCTATTTAAGTTAATTTATGCTAAAGTTTTAGATTTGAAGTCTGTAATAAGCATTCCTTAAATTTTTTAGCTCTTGATAGCCTCTATTGGTTTCCTTATAATAGTCTTCATTTTTTCTGGCGCTGATTTGCGTGGATCACTCAAATATATCTCATGATGCCTTCCTCTTAGTTCATAACCTTTTTCTCTAATGAAGTTATGTAGTTTCTTGATGGTTGGTCCTTCAGCAGAGTATGGACCTATATGCATTATTTGAGCAGATAATCCTTCATGAAAATCTTCAAACTTCATTTTAGAAAGAGCAAGCAAATTCTTCTTTTTTCCAACTTGTTCAAGAGCCTTTTTGAACATATCTTTCGTCACGAACTCTGGCTGCATGATCATCACTGTCCATTTCCATGCATCTTTGTCTTCCATACCGAACTTACTCATATCATCGACCCACCAAAGACCTTCAAGGGGCATCACGCTATAATCTATGGTTGTCTTTCCTTTCTTGACCATAAACTTAAGAGCATAAGATACACTATACAAAGCTTCTACTGCATCTTTGAATTCTTGCGCTTTATTTGGATCTCCTGCACCATCTATCATCAGAAAGTTCATTCTTGGGACATCAACAATTACAACTTCTTTTGCAGAAGGATTGTACAAGTGCTTAAGCTCCTTTTTGAAATCAATTTTTGGCATTTAACTCACTTCGAATTGTCTTAACTTTCTTACCATTAGTTATTAAGTCTTAAGTAGATTTGCTATCCTTTTTCCAAACTCTATGCACTTAGGAAGTTCTCCCTCTGAAATTGGACCCTTCATTCCTTCAACTCTTATGGATAATCCAGGAGCTATTATCTTCAACCCAGGAACTTTTTCGTTTATTTGTTTCTCCACCTTCTTAACCGCTTTTTCAAAATCCTTTCCAAGATATGTGTCAAAAACAGCAAACGATTTTCCACTCAATGATAACTTGCCAAGTTTATCTATGAACTTCTTTATCCCTCTAGTTGGACCACCAATATGATTTGGAGAACCTATCAGTATAGCATCATAATTCGCTAACTTGTTAAGATCAAAATCTTTTATCTCACTCAGAGTAGTTTCTATTCCTCCAACTTCTCTCATTCCTTCTATGATCTTTTCTGCTACAAGTTTTGTATTGCCATACTTTGTCTCATAAACAATGATAACTTTTGCCAAAGAGTTCGCCCATTATTTCAATTTGATAATAAGCATTATTAACTCTGTTGGCTGCCTAATATCTCTTTATTCCATAATAATCACTCTATCTTGCCTTCGTTCATCGGTTCTTAATTCTAAGAGCTTAATAGTTATGATCTTAACTTCATTGGTGCTATACTTTATGGTTAAGGCTGGGTTATGGAATCATGCCGGTAGTGCTATTACAGTTAAAGATCTAGTTTTAATCGAACCCGATCCTCCCGTTACACCCCATTGGATTGTAATCGTGTAGTTACCTGCATCAACATTTGGTTGGTACCAGTCATACGAAAGAGAAGCCCACAAGTAGGCCTTAAGTCCTCCAGGTTGCATATAAAACTCACCTGGCTGAGCATTGATCGTAGTCGTACCATTCCATATCGTTGCTCTCCAACGGATAGATGCATCTACATCAGCTATAGAACTCGTGCTGAACAAAATGATCAAATGGCTCGTTCTTTTAATGTTTATTGTAACAGACATATTTTCGATATCCTCCCAATCGAATGTTGACTTACTTATTTGTTTAGTGCTAGATGTCGAATTGTATGGAATTGCATACGCTGAGAGTATTAAATTAGTAACAGTTTCATCAGCTAACTTGTCTGTTGTAACAGCTCCGTCAGATATCTGTTGAGTCTTGACCGGGAAAAGGCTCAAAACATACGGTGCAATTATAATCATCGTGATTACAGAAAGAAGATATGCCACGACTATTGCTAGAGCGATGCCTTTCATTGAACTTTTTACGCCCACTGGTGGTGGAGGAGGATAATTCATACTTCTTATATTATTGCTCGTTTATTTCACCTTCCATTTGAGTTAATACTTTCGAGATTTAAAGTTTGCCTTTTTGAATCGATGAAGTCTTTCTTAAAAATTCATAATAAAACCATAAACATCTAAGCATAAATTTTGATCTGTTTGAACAATCCTATAAGTGGATAGCTAAGTTTAAAATAGCTAAAGATGCCAATAATGCTTCTTCAGTTCTAACCGTTGCTGTCTTTTGATCAGGCATAGTATTTATGATAAATTTGCTGATTTGCATAGGATTCATGTTTTCATCTGAGAGAATCTCGAATACTCCTCTTTTAGGAGAGCCAAATACAAGCAATATGCTATTTGCCCTTTTCACTTCATCAATCAACTCAGACCAGAATTCGGTTATTATTCTTCCTTTCTTGGATGTGAAGATGATCAAGTCAGATTTTATGCTCTTTACAAGCTTTCCTAAAGATGGAGCAGTTTTGACTTCATAGCCCCAGTAATCCCTTATCTCATCCCTTTTTGCTACTCTGCACCTTAAATCTGGATATTTTGATATGAATACAACTGTCAATCTTTCGCCATTCTTTACCATGCCTTCTAAAGTTATAGGAGATGATAGACCAACATCTACTAAAATTCTCTCTCCTGATTTTATGGCTACGCCTTCTCTCAAATCTCCAACTTTAACATCAGATAGAGGAATCTCTAGCTTATGGTGAGGAGTTCTTAAAGGTGGTAGAAGACCTGCATATGTTAGTGCTTTCAATTGTTTAAAAATCCTCTTCCTAAGATATTGAGGTGTCTCCATATACTCAAGAATGGTCTTTATAGTTTCTCCATCCTCTTCATAATTCCCTGATAAATCTTTGTAAATGTAAATCTTTGATACTCCAAAGATAGAGCAAGCTCTACCAATCATGCCCAGTTTTGATGTCTTCTCCCTAAGATGATAGGAATCTGATACAAGTGAATCTGGTATGGCGACCCATAACTGCGGGGCGATCATAAAGATGAATATGCTACCTACTGATAAAAGTTCAGTATTTATGCTCCTGGCCTAAGGACTTCTTAATGAAGAGTTTGACATGCTATTACTCCTGAATAAAGTAGATGAAATTCAAAAGCTACACATGAATACTTTTCCGTTTAAGCATATGGTGAGCTACCCTCTTGTGAGCGTGAAGTAGGTTACAAGGCTGGACTTAGGTATAAGGGAGCCTATAAAGAAGAACGTTAAAATAAGCCCCACACCTAGAAAGGATGCCTCGGCAATCTTTCCTGGACGAATACGGCGCATGTATACACCTACAAACAAAGCTACGGGAATGGTCATGATGGCACTAAAGGTTCCCCAAGGATTATTCTCCAAAGCAGTAACGACACCGAGCCCAGCAATGCACGTTGCAGCAAGAAAGATTATACCTATCATCACTGCGCTTCCTCCTATCCTCCCGAGCTCTTTTCGTGCGATCTCTCCTATCGATTTGTCACCATGCCTAACAGAGGCGAACATGATCACTAGGTCATGAACTCCACCTGCAAGACAAGTGGCTGTGAGTATCCATATAATGCATGGCAACCATCCATACTCGACTGCTAGTGTTGGACCAATGAGGACACCAGCCCCAGCAATAGTAGCGTAGTGATAAAAGAAAACGACACTTCTTTTTGTAGGTATGTAGTCTTTGCCATCGTTCACCTGAACCGCGGGAGTGGCTCGACTTGGATCGATGCGCAGAATCCTATTCACTATTAACTTTGAGTAGAATTGATAGCCAAGGAAGAAGATACATATGGCTAATGCTAAAATGATCGCTGCATTCATCGCATATCGACCACACGTCTTAGGCAGTTGGATTTTTGAGAGAAAGAGTAGGTTTGGAACTCTTTGCAAACCGCTCAGAGTATTTGACTTTATACTTTAATGCTATAATTTTGAGAGTTTCAAGAATACATTCAGTAATACCATCTGAATCAAGTTTAGCCCTTGCATTTATTACAATATCAATGGATTTTGAAGGAGGGGGTAACGTATTTGTGAAGTCGACTCCTTGCTCGAGATTTGTTAGACTGGCTTTAGCAGACCTATCCGCGGTTGCGAAGTTAATCTTTAAGTGTATTACCTGTCCGCCTCTGTTTTCTATTTTTTTTGCCGCTCCTATTATCAAGTCCCTAACGAACTCTTCTGGTCTAATAGTTTCTTCAGAAATTATTTTATAAGAACTGTTGAACCAATTAAGTTCAGTTCCTGCAGTTCTTTTTATATCATAATCAATGAAAATTGGAGAGCGAATACCATGCTCCCTCTCAATTAATATTTTCATTAATTCATCTACATTATAGCCCGTTTTGACCGAAAGTGGAATTAACTCCGCCTCTTGATTTATATTACTTAAAAGATTCTTTATTTCTATCAATTGTGATTCTTTTATTAAATCTAACTTATTAATTCCAATTATATCTGCTTCCTTAATCTGCCAAGAGAGAATGTACCCTAAGGGAGCCCTTGGAAGTATAAGATTGAACTTTTGATTAAAATTTAATTTTTTATAGTTTTCCTACTTTGCCATACCTGAAAAGCTCAAAAACTATATCATTTTGCCAAAATAAGCTCATTTTGAGCTTCTTTTACGAGGTAACACCCAGATTTTGCTCCTTTTAAAATTGTTCAACTTGGTGGTGGAGGTGGGATTTCTTTAAGTCTTTCGAGTCGTTCTTTATGGGCTTGCTCAAGCTCTTTTCTTAATCGTTCATAAGTAGCTTGGTCGATTTTCTTTCCATAAACTAAAGATTTAAGTCTCTCTGATTCTTTGTTGTAACTTATCTCTTCCTCTAACCTATATATCATGCTTTCATAGGTTTTCTGGTCAATTTTTCCTAATTGCAACAATTCTCTTAGCTTATCTTTTTCTTTCTCATACATAATTTGCTCTTTTTTCTCACTGAAAAAATCTAGCGTTAAAACTAAAAATATAAAAGCAACCATAGCTAATGCAATTATCAATAAAAATACTTCTGGCTCCATAGTTTTGAAAGTAGCGCCCTCATCCTTATAAAATTTATCAGTCTATTAAGTTAAAAGAAAATAGGTGTTCTAGGCTTCCATGTAAGCTTTTCGCCTCGAAGATACATAGCTAATAATGTTGCTTCTTCATTTATCAAAGTTTCGAAGGTCTGAGTTTTTCTATAGGCTTTTATTCTAGGGATAGCTACCTTTGATTCAAAATACTTGTTAAGGGCTTCTATGAGCTCTGAAGATTTTGGGTATCTTAAAAACATTCGAGGTGTTTTATCCTTTCCATATTCTTGCTTGAAGTCTTTATGGCTGATGATCTTCGATTTTTGGATCAAAAAATCATCTATAAAGGGTCGATATAATTCTTGAAGATCGCAGACTAGAGAAGGCTTATCAGTCTGGATACTATGAAGGAAGCCTAGATAAGGTTCAAGCCTAGCTCTTATTACGGCTTTGAAAACCTTCCATGCTAAGACTTCATATGCCAAATTAAGAAGATTATTTAGTGGTTCATAGGCTCTGAATGTTTGTCTTGCTTCTACCCTTAGGGGTTTAGGAAATAGCTTTAAAATTTGGTTGAAATAATTTCTGCTGTATTTCCCTTCGATAATCATAAGTTTATGCCTTATTAAGTTGCATTTTTTCCCGTCAAGCTTCTCAATAGTCTTTGAAATTCCTCTCACATCAAAGGACTGAAGGTTATATTTTTCTAAAATTTGAGCTTGAGCTATGATTTTACCTAGGACAATTTCTTTGGCTATTTCTAAGCCTTTTTGTGTTTTAGTTGCTTTGTATTGAGCTATTCTAGTTTTAATGTTATTAGAGAAGTTGAGAGGCAAAAGAGTAGCCAAAGGTCTGCCACTAGGCGCTGTGAGCAATACATCAATACCATAAATGCTAGCCCAAAAAAGCGCCTTAGTAGAGACAACATTGTTAAAAGGAATTACGATTTCCGAGACTCTGTAGAAGGGTATTTTTTGCAATTCTTTTTTATCCTTCTTTACTATGAAATTGATTTTGTTAGCTCCTAGGAAAGCACCATAGTCTTTTATGATTAACTTTTCAGTTTTTGTTACTCTGGTCATAGCTTCTTCTCTCTGTAGAGACTGAGGGGATAATTACTTTCCATATATTTGATTAATTCCTTGGGCATAATCCCTTCTTTCTCAAAGGCTTCTATGACTTTATTGATTTCCTCTTTCAGATTTACGGGGGTTGTTACGCCTAATTTTTCTTTTAAGGCTTGGTAGAGGGCTATTTCGCCTAAATATCTTATTCTCCTTTCAGTTGCGTAAACTAAAAACGCTTGGGCTGTGAGCTCGTATACAACTCTTTTCTTTTTTCTGCTATATACCTTCCGTGCCTCAAGATTTGCCTCTAGTTCGTTTAGATGTTTCGCTAACGTAGCTCTTGAGATTTTACATCTTTTGAAAAGCTCTTCGAAAGTCAAGCTTTCTTTTTCGAGCTCTCTTACTATAATCTCTTTTGTCTCCTTCTTTACCCATTTCGCTAGTTTTCCTACTCTACTTCTCATCACACTATCTCCTATACTAAAGTTTAGTATAATGAACTATTTAAATATATCTCTCAATAAATCTCTATTAGAGGTGATGTGATGAGCGTAAAGATCGACAAAAAGGAATTAGAAGATGAAGGAATACAGAGAGGTGAAGCAAATGAGGAAATAGAGACCTTCACAGCTAGCGAAAAGAACGAACTCGTTGCTGTTACTTTCCAAATTCCCAAAAGATTACTTTTGAAGCTAAAGGAAATCGCCGAGATGTTCGAAAAGCCTTATGGAGAACTAATTCGTGAAGCCATAGAGAAAAAAGTAAAGGAAGTAAACGATCTAAGCTATCTCGAAACAGTTCTACAAGATGATGTAGTCGATGAAATAATAGAGCGATTAAAAGACCGAAGTTACTTGACACCGAAAGCTTGCAAAATTATCTTCGAGGTCCTGAAGGATAAAACTACTTTCAGCGGTGAGAACAAATGGCGTGAGTTCTGCAGAAAAATGGGGATCAGCCTAGAGACCAGACAAGCAATAGAAGATGGAAGCATAGGGGAAGTTATATACCTGAAAGAGTGATCGAAGTGGTTAGCTTCACATGTCCATTTTGTAAACATCTTCAGGTCTTGAGGGGGAAATCGATCAAAGAGCTGAAAAACAAAACCCGAACAAAAAAAGATGTGCAGTAAATGTAGGAGATGGATTAACCTAAGGATGTAAAAGAAAAAAGGGGGGAAGGTAAGATAAGTAAGGGGAAAGGTAGATATAAACCTATCGAGAAGAAGGAATTACAAAAATTCGTTAAGCAAAATAAGCCTACTCGGTTCATAGCTCATTTTTTCGGCGTTTCGGAAAGGACGATTTACAGACGAATAAGAGAATACGACCTTAAAGGAATAAGGAAAAAAGGTAAAAAGCCGAGGGTTAAGAAGCCTAAAATCTTTACAAGGGAAAATAAATGGATAAGGGTAAAGGATTACATCGATAAACTAAACGAGATTTACCACTTTCACAATATTGTTTATCCACCCTTTAAATTCGTAAATCCGTTTACTCTAGTCTGCTCTAATCAAAAGGGAAACCCAAAGGGCAAATTTACAACTGTAGGGATTTATTATGTAGCCAAAGAATCTGATCTCTTTTTTCTTTTCGTGATTAGCGTTCGTTATAAATCTCAACCCATAGATTTTAGTGAGATTTACCATTGGATAAACACAAATGCTTTTGAGATTATAGAAGCAAGTTTGGAAAACACGGGAATCAGCCTTGAACGTTTAGTTGCGTTTACATTTTACAAAAAAAGGACTAAACCAGAAAGAGAGGAAATAAACATTGGACAAACAGATAACAATACCTAAATACCTAAGAGAAGGAATTAAACCGTTATTAAATCACTTTCCTAGGAAAAGTAATCTTTTGGTTTTTGATACTGAAACGGACAATGGTGACCCTTATCTTCTCACTTTTTATGATGGTTTTAAAATAACTTATTTCAAAGTGAATGAAGATAGTATTCTTCAGACGTTCTTTACCTTTTTAAATGAACATTGCTCCAAAAATCAAAACAATATCATCTTCGCCCACAATCTTTTGTTCGATTTGACCGCTGTATTGTGTAAATATGAAAGAAATATTTTTCAATGGAGAGATCCACCAAGACAAGATGTATATGAGGAAGGTAGGTTTTTAGGATCAATCAAGATATTTTATGAGAAGCAATGTTTTGCTCAAATTAGACTTAAAAATGGAGCTTATGTTAAACTCCTTGATTCGACCAATTTTATTAGAGGTTCTCTTTACGATCTTTCGAGAGCTTTACAATTCAAATATAAAAAGAGGGAAAGACCTTATTTTGTTAAGGAAGGAAGAGCTCCAAAAACACGAGAAGAGTGGCAAAAACTATATCTGTATTGTAATGCTGAGATCAAAGCTGAATATGAGCTAGCAAAATTTATTCTAGGAATGCATAAAAGGTATGATGTAGGCTTTTCGGTCTCCCAAGCTCAACTAGGCTCAAAGATTTTTAGAAAATATTTTCTAAAAGAATCAATTCCGCAAATTCCAGAATATATAAGAAAATTCGCTGAGTTAACAATTCACGGGGGAAGGGCTAATGTTTTTGTCAATACACCAATCCTAATCCCTAATGTGAAAATGTATGATTATAATTCCTTCTATCCTTACGCTATGACTTTAATCCCCCCTATCTCAAAAGGCGAGTGGGTGAAGGTAAAGTATGGGCGCCCGATAAGAGAGCTAGACGAATATGAAGGGTTCTATAAAGTAAGAGGATATGTCGAGAACTGCAAATATCCGATCATAATTAAAAGTGCGAAAAGCTTAGAATATGCTAACGGAGAGGAAATAAAAAATACGTGGACAGTCTCTTATGAGTTAAGAGAAGCTTTACGAAATAATGAAATAGAGATAAAAAACTTAGAAGGTTACCTTTGGAAGCCTGATAAGAACGCTACAAATCCTTTCAAAGACTATGTCGAACACTTCTTTAATGAGAAAAATAAATGTGAGAGGAATAACCCTTTATATTTAGCCAATAAGCTTTTGCTTAATGCTTTATATGGCAAAACTTATCAGGCGATACGATTAACCGACTATACAGAAGAGCCAGAGCTGGTATGGAATGAAGATTTAGGAAAGTGCATGAAAAACGAAATCTTATACAGAGCTGGGGGGCTTTATCTGCCTCATATAGGTTCGTGGATAACTAGCCTATGTAGAGCTATCCTTCATAAAGATCTACATAGATACCAAGCTATAGATTGCGCAACGGATAGCTTTAAAACCTTGAAAACTGCACCAGGAGGAAATAAGCTAGGAGATTTGAAGCTAGAATGCGAAGGGTTATTACTACTCTTGAGACCAAAGTTATATGTAATCTTTAGTAAAGAGATTCAAAAGGAAGTCATGGAGATAGGAGATTTGAGAGAGTGGCTGAGAAGGAATAATATTTATGAATTAAAAGAAGGAAGAGATATACTTCGTTATGCCCTTCATGGCTTCTGGGGGAATGTGCATGAACTTCTAGAGTTATACAGAGATAGAAAAACTGAATATAAAACAATGCATATGAATAAGATAAAAGAAGCCATAAAACAAAGGAAAAAAGCCAGAGTGATGGAGAACGTAAAAAGAGAGCTAAATGTAAATTGGGGAAATGAGCTAGGATTATGTAATATTTTAAAAGAAGAGGCGTTAAAAGAGAAGGAATTATGTAATTTACAATGTTTTATCTGTGCTTATAAATAATCTCTAATTACAAAAATAGGATTCACTAGAAATTTCTTAGGGATTTTTAGGTTGCTTTATGGTCTTTTTCTTAAATCTTATAACAAGATACCCTATGACCCCAATAAGAACTATAACAACTATTATCAACCCGATGAAGATGCCCGTGCTTCCAGCAGGAACGCCAGGTATAATTGCTACCTCGATATTATAGCTCAAAGTAATAATTTTAGAACTAAACCATGAGAAAGTGTTATCAAAATGTAATGTATAACCTCCTGACATCGATGCATCGAATTGAAAAGTTGTTCCTCCACTCACTCTTCCAAGGTTTAATATCGTATTGCCCTGAGGATCTGTCACCCAGAAGTTAATATCATTCCCCCAGCCACCTGAAATTGATAACGATCCTTCGAAATTATCTCCTTGATCAAGGTTGAATACCAATACGCTTTCAGTTAGGGGGTCGACAGTTATAGTATAAGTATATGCGGAGTTTGCTAAAGGTACAAACGTTAATAGAGGTTATTGAGATTTTTATTTAAACGTTTTGCATTGAGAGAAGGGAGGAAGGTATATAAAAGATTAAAACACAATTAGTATTCATGTTAGTTACTCTTGAGGATGTTAGTAGCTTTGCTGGTGCTGCCACACCTGCCCTTTCTCTTCGCTTTAAAGTAGAATCTGAAACACCAACTACTTTAGAAGTATTCAAGGGTTGGCTTTTGACATATACACCGACGAATCTCAGATGAAAAGACGAGTTTTTCTTTAATGATGTTCTAAAATGGGTGTTTCTTTTTCCGTGGTTAGGGAAGATGGATACTAAAGGCGATTTGATTGTTTATGTTGAGAATGAGAAAGGTAATGTAGTTCTAAAGACTTCAGAGTTGAAAAGCTAAAAGATGGGCGAAGAAGAAAAACAACTCTCCAGTCTCTCACATCATTCTGAAAGTTAATCTTTGTCGGTTTTCAATAGTTTCTTTAAATCTTCTATAAATTTATCGAACATTTTGACCTTGGGGCTTTCTTCAACTGTTCTTTCGCTCATCACATAGCTCCCATCAGTATCTACTTCTACTATAGCTCTTCCTTTCTTTGCTGGCATCCTTGTAGTCAAAGTTCCATCTTCATCTGGGGTTATGAAAAACACCTTTATGTGTTCTGTAACTTTGTCTTTTGAGAGTTTAATTTTCCAGTATCCTGTTTGAGCAATTCTTTCTCGTAATGTAACTTTACTGGATATGACAGCTATAATCTTGTAAGTTTTGGGATTATAAATTATGATATCTACATCAGGCAGGTGTGAACCGAACTCACCATAATCAACAAGCAAGTTACGTTTCACGGAACTCAACTCAAACGATAGATTATTACTACTGGTTCTTTCCAGTTTGTTTCCTTCAACGATTCTAAGCCCTAAACCCTCGACCTCATCCTTAATTATGTAAACTACGAGCTTTTCCAAATTCTTTCCTTTGAAAGCTCTCCATGATTGCTCATGGTCTTTGTTTGGCGTCGGCTTCTTCATCCAATCCTTCTTATGGAGTTCCTTTGCTTCTTCAAAAAGTTCAGAAATTTGTTTGTATGTATCAATCCCATACGCCGCCTTCTTCTTTTCGTAAAGTGCTATTAAGTCTTTAAACTTCAAGAGAACACCACTAAACAATCAGGACGAACTGGCTCTGCCTCTATCTCTATCGTAATATGCCCATTTTACCGTTCTCTTCCCTAGCTTAACAGGCTTGCCAGAAGGCTTCCTCATAATAAATAGATATTTGAAACCACGAAGGAAGAAGTTAAAACGTCTTGCCCTATTATACCAAAGTGCAGTATGAGATGCTTGCCCTCGCCGAACTACACAAACAATATCCACTGTTTCAAAATACTTACTGAGCCTTTGATAAACATTAAAGCCTACAGGAGTGAATTTCTTTTTCACCCATTGATCTCCAATTAACCACCCAATAACTTTTCCCGGCTTTAATACTCTGTGACATTCCCTAATCACTTTTTCCAGTTCTTCGTAGAAAGTATTGGTTTCACTTGAAATTTTGCCTATGCAATCAGGGTGGTCATTGTATCTTATGTTGTCCCCGTAAGGTGAATCTACAAAAATCATATCTACGGAGTTATCTTCTAGTGGTATTTTTCTGGAATCGTTCTGGATAATATCTGGTCGAATAGGTGCGATATCATAGCAGATACATCTGCGTCCTTCTTCCTTGCACACGTCGAGTGTAGTTCCACTTCCAGCCATAGGATCAAGAACTAAGTCTCCAGGCTCTGTGTATCTCTGGATTAGGTTCCAAATAATGAAAGCTGGAGTAACGCCAGGATATTTGTTGTCTCCTTTAGGAGTTTTTCCATAGCTTTGTCGGGGATAATCCCACAAAGTTGTAGCTTCAAGCTGTGGTTTTTCTTCCTCAAGCTCGCTAATTACCTTACTTTCAGCAGCACTACTTTGATCATTATGAACTTTTTCTGAAGTCAATAAGCCCCACGCCTTGTTCTCCGCTGCTTGCTTGAGATATTCGGATTCCTTTGATAAAAAGAACGTTAAAAGGCGTTTACTCATTGAATCACTTAATGGCTTGTGCCATTCTATCCCTAGTTTCTGAAGTATATTTTTTGCATTATTTATGGATTGAATATTCCTAAGGGGCTCAACTTCAACTTGGTATGGATACTTACCTTTCCAGGCTTCTGGAACAATGTTCTGTCGACCATCTGATTTTGCACGGAAAACGCCATACAGAACATTTGAATCCGTGTTGAGAAGAAACAAAATATCGCCAAGTTTTGTTGCTAAGACATCATCAGCATACAATTTGCTGGTGCCAAACAGCATACGCTGAAGACATTCGTGTTCCGTTTTATTTGTACAAACGAAAATATGTGCCTTAGCTCCTTCAATCATTTTTGCTCTCTCAGCACCCTTTGTAACCATTATTTTTTATCAAAATTATGTTTCAATTTTTCAATTATTAAACTTAACGTATTTTGATCATTTGCCTCCGCTCAAATAATAGTGAACTTTCCGATATTGGAACTCAGTTGAGAAGGGACCTCCTCCACCATAAGCTTCTACTTTTTAAAAAATTTCATGAGCATTAATGATAGATGCAGATCTGGACTCATTCTTCTCAATCAGAATCCCGACTACAAATGTTTTAATCTATCTTGCAGGGAAGAGACTCGGTCTTTCAAAGCCTCGAATTAGCGAGCTCCTATCAAGACATAGCAGTTACTGTTTGTTTGTTCATCCATATCCTCAGACTATGCAATATTCACCTTTTACTTCTATTGATGAGGTAGACCTATGGATGAGAGAATTAAAAGCTACTTTATGTTTATTGAATGAACTACTTTGCAGGCTGACCATTTTCTTCAGAAGTGGTCTTAACGAGAATTGTTATGATAAACAGTCCTCTATTTGTGGTAATTGTCGATTTATGGAAAACCGACTTGAATATTTGAGTAGTAATATCGTTAAAAAGAAGCGTTGGAGAAGACCCAATTGAACAAATTGAAGTAGTCAGATTTTTCTAATAACTAGATATGTAATTCCTCAAGCTATCTAAGAATCAGAGAAAAGTCAAAGGGTTATAAACTCAAATTGCTATAATAAAGCAAGATGAATATGACCGAAAAGGAACTAAGACCAATCCTATTCACAAGAACCGAATGGGCCTATCTATTAAACAAAGCAGAAGGATTAAGTCAAAGCCATCGATACAAGATAGAGAGCATGATAAGGAAGAAAGTCAAGGTATTTAAGGCAGCCATTCTTCCTATGATCCTTAATCATCCTATGACTGTACTAATGGTAAGGAAATAGAAGAGGGTTCAAGATCTTTACTTGTTAATGAATTAATGGGCCGGGGCGGATTTGAACCACCGACCTTCGCCGTGTCAGAGCTTGACGGTAAATTATACTGACGTCCTAACCATGCTAGACGACCGGCCCCTTTATGGTTTTTCGACTATCATCTAATATACATTGCTTTTATCCAAAAAACCGATTTAGATAAATATTGAAAAGATATTTCGTTTAATGATCTTTATGAGCAAGACATCTGAGATTTCTGGCTTCTACAAGCTGAGTCCAGAGGATAGGATGAAGATTGTAAAGGAATTTGCAGGGCTTAGTGATGACGAAGTAAATTTGGTTCAATCTATGGGTGGCTTAAAGCTAGAATTGGCAAATAGAATGGTAGAGAATGTTATAGGAGTCATGCCAATACCTTTAGGAGTTGCAGTTAATTTTCTCATAAATGGAAGAGATTACTTGATCCCTATGGCTATAGAGGAGCCTTCAGTAATTGCGGCTGCCAGCAACGCAGCAAAGATGGCTAGAGTAAAGGGAGGATTCTTTGCCAATTGCACCAATCCTATAATGATAGGCCAGATACAGGCTATAGATGTGAAAGACCCCAATGGAGCCAAGATGAGCATAATATCGGCAAAGGATGAAATCATAGCTAAAGCTAATGATCAAGACCCGATTCTGGTATCTCTTGGAGGAGGAGCAAAGGACCTAGATGTGAAGGTTATTGATACCATTAAGGGACCTATGGTAATCACAGAGTTGTTCGTGGATTGTAGAGATGCTATGGGTGCAAATGCAGTGAATACAATGACAGAAGCAATAGCTCCAATAGTGGAGAGGATAACAAAAGGAAGAGTACTTTTAAGAATAATTTCAAACCTTGCAACGAAAAGGCTTGCTAGGGCAAAAGTTGTAATGGATAAGGAGGCTATTGGAGGAGAGGAAGTAGTAGATGGTATAGTAAATGCCTTTGCCTTTGCTTCTGCAGACCCTTATAGATGTGCAACTCATAACAAAGGAATCATGAATGGAATCATAGCAGTAGCATTAGCAACTGGCAACGATACTAGAGCTTTAGAGGCTGGGGCTCATGCCTATGCTGCAAGGACTGGTCACTATAGCCCATTGACAACTTGGGAGAAGAATGAAGAAGGAGACTTAGTAGGCACTATAGAACTGCCTATAGCTGTAGGTCTAGTGGGAGGGGCAACTGCTGTCCATCCTATAGCGAAGATAAGCGTAAAGATTCTTGGTGTTAAAAGTGCTTTGGAGCTTGCTGAGGTCATGGCTTCAGTTGGACTTGCTCAAAACTTTGCAGCCTTGAGAGCATTGGTAAGTGAAGGGATACAGAGGGGGCATATGAAGCTTCATGCAAGAAACATTGCAATAATGGCAGGTGCAAAAGGAGATTTGATAGACAAGATAGCATCAAAGATGGTAGAAGAAAGAAAAGTTAGAATGGATAGAGCGAAAGAGCTTCTTAAAGAGATGGAGTCAGAGGTGCAACTTTAATAGTATATTAGGTTGTCAGAAAAAAGGAATTCCTCTAACTGACCTTTGCCTTCAGTAAAGGATAAAAAATATAGAAGGGATATGATGGGACTGTGATAGCGCCTCCATATCTAGTCTCATATGCGATCACGAGAAAGTGTAATCTAAAATGCAAGCATTGCTATAGCGATGCCACGGATACACAGGCATATGATGAACTTTCTACAATAGAAGCGAAAGGACTCTTAGACGATATTGCAAAATGGGGTATAAAGCTTTTAATTTTTGATGGTGGCGAGCCTCTCTGTAGAGATGACTTCTTCGAGATCGCTAAGTATGCTTCAGAGAAGGGCATGAGAACCGTGGTAGGAAGTAATGGGGTTCTTATTGATATCGAGATGGCTAATAAAATGAAGAATGCTGGCATTCAAATGGTGCAAATTTCCATCGATGGTGCCAAGCCCGAAACCCATGACTCATTCCGTGGTGAGGATGGAGCCTTTTATAAAGCTATGTATGGAGTCAAGGCATGTAAAGAGGTAGGTCTGCCTTTTCAGTTTGGCATGGTTATTAGAAAGCAGTCTCTCTCCGAAATTCCAGACATGCTCAGGTTAGCAGTTGAGAGTGGGGCAAGTGCTGCGGAGTTCTTCGACCTCGTGCAAGTTCCAAGAGTTAAACAAAATTGCCCTGAAGAAATCTTGAGTAGAGATGAAAGGAAAAGTATTATGGAATGGTTGGCTGAAGCCCAAAAAGAATGCCCAATAGTGATTAGAGTACCAGGGTGCCCGATGTATCCTTTAATACTCAAGAAGAGAAGAATTCAGCCAAAACATTTCCCACCCCACGTACTGCGAAGAATCCCATATTATGATCGGGGATGTGCTGCTGGGATGCCTAATGGTTATATCACTATACTCCCAAACGGTGACGTAATACCATGTATGCTTCTACAGATAAGGTTGGGCAATATTAGAGAGAAAAATGTCATTAATATTTGGAATGAATCACCGATCTTATCAAAACTTCGATTGAGAAGTCTTTTAGAGGACAAGTGTGGAAGATGCTCTTATAGAGATATTTGCGTCGGATGCCGAGGCAGAGCCTACGAAGAAACAGGCAACATGCTAGCCTCAGATCCTGGATGCTGGCTTGCTTGACCTCTATCAGCTACCATTTTCCGATAACCTAATATATAATCAAACTCTAAGCAGATTCGCTCTTTCAGATAGTATCATTGCTAATTTGTTCTTATCGGCTATAGTTGCTTTTATTAGTTCATCAGAAATACTATGATGCTTTATCAAGAACTTTTCCTTATCGTGATTTAGCTTTATTACATCGTCTGATATTTCTCCAAGATTCTTAATATTTTCAGCAAAAAGTCTTAGATCTCTCATCTCTCCTATTGCTATTAGGGCTATATTCATCTTGCCAGATTTCAGACCTAGAGTCTTTAATGCCCTTTCTATCTGAGAATCGCAAGCCGTTCTAACTATAATCTCTAGATCTAACTTTTTTGTGTAGGAGACTTTTCTATTGAATGCCATCCAAGATTGCTGCAAGATCATCTTCAAATGTTCATAACCAGCGATGAAATTTGCATCTAGAGCCTGAATAACAAGATTTGAGAATTTATCCCTTAAACTTCTTAAGAATTCATTAGGATCATTTATAACCACTTCCTTAATTCCTAAAATTATTGATGATGTTTTATCATCAAGTTTGATGAAGCGCAATTTCCTTCACGTTATATGATTATTTTCTTTAACCTCCATGAGTAATGGGTATTAAAGTGAGTTCGTCGCCCGATTTCACAATAGTATCTTCTCGATTTAAAGCAGATATTTCTACACCATTGATTGCTATGAGCACAGTAAGGGGAGAAAACCTAGATTTGTTAGTATCTGATGATGTAATCAAGGCTAAGATGTCTTTGACCTTAATCTCGCTCTTGTCTATTTCTAACTCTGCTTTCCCCAACGCTTTTGCTAAATGCCCATAGGCTTTAACCTTGATCATTCTCTCTTGGTTTAATCTAAAGGGATTTACAAGTTTTACTATTTTTAACCTTTTTCTGTCGATGCTTCTTCAGAAATGGACTTACCTTCCTTCTTGATAAAGTCTGTTATATATCCAGCTATCTCATTCCTCAATTGCTTAGACCTAATTATAGCTACTCCACTCAAGATGGATTTGTTCTTTTCAAAGTCAGTAGTGAATAAATTCCCATGTTTCTCTAATATCTGCATTGAAATGCGTTTGACACGGTCCATTTATAAGCACCGAAGCGATCATTAGGTTAAAAGCTTCAAGTATATAGGTCTAAGGGTAGGTTGCTTCAAGAGCAGGTAAAGCATAAAATTATGAATTTGCTTGAGAAATATTTCTGAACAAAGAATAATAAGACCAAACTAGATCGATTTAAAGGAATGAGCAGAGAAGTTCAATCTAAGCTAAAACCAACTTTAGGACTGCTTGATGCTACAGCCATAAATATAGGGGCAATCATCGGTGCAGGCATATTCGTTGTAACTGGTATCGCAGCAGGTTTGGCTGGATCAGCTCTAATAATTTCCATGCTGATAGCAACAGCGATTTCCTTTTTTACTGCGCTAAGCTTTGCAGAATTGGCTGAATGGTTACCCAATGAAGGGGGTGTTTACGATTTTGCGTATCAACTGATTTCTCCTTCGGTAGGTTTTTTGGCTGGATGGATGTGGATGTTATCCAATACCTTTGCAGGCGCTGCGGTATCTCTTGGATTCGCCTACTATTTCACAGCTTTATTCCCAAATCCATATGCTAACTGGATTGCAGCTTTCATCTGTATAGCCTTCACAGCCCTTAACTACTTCGGCGTTCGCCATTCAGCCACAGTGAACAATTTTCTTGTTGCAGCTAAGTTGTCCATTCTAGCATTCTTCTTTATTTTTGGCATAGCATTCTTAAATGTAGAAAATTTCACCCCGTTCGCTCCTTTCAGAGTTGATGTGCTTTATGGTGCATATTACATTTTCTTCGCTTATAGTGGATTCGCGAGAGTAACTGTAGTGGCAGAAGAAGTTAAAGATGCCAAACGGAATGTCCCTCGGGCGATACTTCTTTCTCTGATTATATCTACAGTCATTTACATAATCGTGGGTATCGTGGCTGTTGGACTCGTAGGAGCTTCTGGACTTTCAAATTCAAATTCGCCTTTAACAGAAGCCATAAGCGCCACTGGAAGTATAGCAGCAGTCTATATAGTTTCAGTAGGAGGTTTGATAGCAACAGCAACGGTTCTCCTTACTTCTGTTTTAGGAGTTTCAAGAATGGCTTATGCCATGGCAAGGAAAAAGGACTTTCCACAAGTCTTGAGTAGATTGCATCAAAAATACAATACACCCTATTATTCAGTCTGGATTGTAGGCATCTCTATGGCATTGCTTGTCTTGCTCATAGACCTCACAAGGGTTGTAGCCATAAGCACCTCTGCGATACTTTTCTATTATACTATTGCTAACATTTCTGCTTTAAAATTGAAAGCTCAGGAGAAGTTATACCCAAAAGTTGTGCCAGTTTTGGGATTATTTACGTGTCTCGTATTGTTAGTTCTCACTCTTTTTGTCTCGCCAGACGCGGGGGTTATAGGCTCTTTAGGTTTAATTGTAGGCGCGATTTATTATTTTGTCAAAAAAGGTTTAGCCAAGAATAAAAAGGTGGATAGCTTTTATTGTGTGAGAGTCACGAGTACTAAGAAGATCAGGTGGTAGTTTGGAGCGTTTTCTCCTCTAAGTGTGCCATCCACTCTGAACACTGTACCGTCTGAGAAGTGCGCTATTGCAATTCCATGTAAAACCAAAACGAACTCGTTCTTACCTTCAACCACGTCTCCTAAAGCTACGAACCTTCTACCGTTCATCGACGCTATTCCTTCCCAAGTCTCTGGAACCATCTGGTAAGTTGCCTCACCTATAGTTAGGCTCCCTTCTGTTACCTTGAAGATTCTTATCGTGTGATTTCTGACTTGTATAGGTTCACCGTATGGTATTATAGAGAATGCAATAGATGCACTAGAGACTTCTCCATTAAGTCTTGCTTCGCCCTTGATGGTGCTTACTTTGAATATATGATCTGTCTGCTCAGCATTGTTTGTTAAGGCTTGCATCTGTTCAAGATTGTTTGCTAAGGCGGGAATTACAAAGACAGATGCACCTACTATGCTTATTAACACTAAGGCTATCGACGATAGTGCTAGCTTTTGCCTTCTGTTCATAAAATCACCTCTTTAAACTATAAAGTTGCCTAATAATTAGTCAGTTGCGGGACAATGTTAAGGAACTTTGTTAACTTACTCTTTCTGAAGTTCTCTGTCTATCCTCTCTTTCAAAGACATGTATTTTTTGAAGCGTTCATTCCATTTCGATAAGAATCTGTACTCTTTTAATCCTACGTATAACCATATCAAAGATGCTATCACTGTGAAGATGATGTAAATCGTGAAGATGATTCCAAAGACTGGCTCTCTTATCAACATTAAGCGTATTAAGGCTGGATGAAAAATGAAGACCAATGCCACTATTATCGCTATGGGAGCTATGATAAAGGAAGATATGCTCATTGCAATGAAAGTTAATCGAGCATCGTTCATATGGTATATCAAATCATCTATGGTTTCTAACAGACTCGCCCTTTCTTCGGTCTTCTCATCTTTTCCCAATTCTACCACCTATTTTATCATCCCAAGATAAATCACTTCCGAAACTAAGTTCATTGACTCTCACGCTTACTCCTTGGAAACATGGCTTCATAAGGCTCAAGAATCATCTTGCAAAACTGCCTACCTTTTTCTGTTACTCTATAAGTTATTACTTTTTTACTCCCCCACTGCTCCTCAGTTTTGGCAATTAATCCCTTCTTCTCCATCTCATCAATTATTTCTTTATGCTTTTGAAGGTTCAAGCCACAATAACTTAACAATGCTGTCTGATTTAGAGTACCGTATTGGACCAACTTCAGTATTATATCCTTTCGTATGTATATTCTATCACGGTACTCTTTAGTCGACATTAAGGCTAACTTGAATACACATACTTTAAGAATAATCTTTCGTTTAAAGTTTCATGTTCATATATGATGATGAGTTCTTTAAAACTAATTCCGCAGTCTCATAAAAGTTTAATTTTAGTACAGAGGATAAAGCAAAGACTACGCTAGGAAGAAAGGTTGGTAGAGCGGGCTTACCTTCAAAGCAAGCATACCTTACTGGACCATCAGTTTCTGTTAGTATCAAATCTTTTGAAGCCCTCTCAGCCAAATCCTTCGACTTTTTTGAATAAATTATAGTAGGTCCAAAGGATACGTAATAGCCTTTATCCATGGCTCTGTTCAATTGTTGATAATCGCCAGAGAACCAATGAAGCAATACTCCCTTCAGATCAAAAGATGAAAGTATGTCCATTACATCCTTTTGGGATGCTCTTGAGTGAATAGAGACTGGTTTCTTAAGCTTCTCAGCAAATTCCAATTGTTTTTTGAATATAGATATTTGCCTTTTGTAGGCTTCTTCATCTTGAGCGTATTTTCTATCTAATCCTATCTCCCCTATGCCATTTATCAGATTCTTTTCTTTGTTAAAGAAAACTTCAAAATTTTCAAGATTCTCACTTTGAGCTGACCATGGATGTATACCAACGAAAGATAGTAATTTATCATTAAGTGATTTAGATAATTCTAAATTCTTTAGCGATGATTCTAAATCCATAGAGTTTGAGAGCAGTATTATGTCAGAATTTTTCAAGAAATTTATTATGTATGGTAGCTCTTTATCAAAGTCTGGGTCTGAGAGGTGTATGTGGGCATCGACAAGTTTTGCTGTCATAGCAATTCATTGAGCTTATTTAAATCTTAATGGTGTAAATAAAGTTAAATAGGATTTAATTTTTTCCATTAAAACATGAAAAAGACTTCTAATGCAGAGCTTGGATTGGCAGCTGTTTACAGGATAATAAAAAAAGCAGGAGCAGAAAGAGTTGGTGACGATGCTGCTGAAGAGCTAAGAGCTTCTCTTGAAGAGATTGGAGGGTTATTGGCAAGGCAGGCTATAGAACTTGCCACTCATGCTGGCAGAAAGACAGTTAAGGCTTCAGATATAAAGTTGGCAGTAAAATCTTTGTTGAAGAGCAGTTTTTGATCGTAAAAGTAAAGTATTGCTACTAATTTATCAGTTTTAGCTCCGGTGGTGTAGTCCGGCCAAGCATAGCGGCCTCTCGAGTTGGGCGGGGATTCATTACCTATAGCCGTTGACCCGGGTTCAAATCCCGGCCGGAGCATTAGATAGTTGTATTTTCGCTATAATGAACAATAGTTATGCATATAAAGAAAAAATTACATGTTTATTCGGAGGTAAAATTATGCCACCACATTGTGATACTATGGATGGACCTGTTGTTAAGGCTGCGAAAAGGGCTTTGGATACTGGGAATGTCAATCTCATCCTTCCTTGGGTGCCTAAAGAAGCTGAATATGATTTAAAGAAGGCTTTTGAAAAGACTCTACGTGTGAGAAAGCAAGGGAGAGAGGTTGCTGAACTTGCTGACTATTGGTTCTTCGAAACTGCTGTTCGTTTGCACAGAGAGGGAGAAGGAGCGCCTTATACTGGATTGAAGCCTGCAGGGCTTGACTGGGGTCCTGTAGTGCCAAAGGCAGAAAAAGCCATAGAGAAAGGAGACCCAAAAGAAGTGATAGAATTTATTTCACATGCTGTTGAAGAAGAACTACAAAAAAGGTTCAAGCATGCTATGGCTTGGAAGAAGTATGATGAAAACAATGTAGATGCTGCAAGAGAGTATATCCAAGCAATGCTCGGTTTTGTATTATATTCACATAACTTATACACAAACATAAAAGGAGTTAGAGAGCACGGCGAAGAAACGAAGGGACATGAGTATTAACTCTAACTAAGAAGGCAAGAACGGTTTAAATGAAAGAGCACAATACACGAGGAATAAAAATCGCTTTAATTTTTTGCTGGTTATTCTGCAACTTGTAGCACACTCTTTGACCAATATTTTAGTTTTAGGCGAAAGATAGACAAAGCGGAAATTTAGAATTCACTAACCCTTTGACTCTTCTTCGCCTTTTAGCCTCTTCTTCATATCTTCTATCTCTTTTATTAGTTCGTCAGTGGTTATTCCCTCTGGAGTTACAGATTTCCTTCTTTCAAATCTTTTTTTGATTATATAGATACCACTCACTAAGACTATTGCTGATAAAGATATTATGATTAGCAACTGAACTTCTGGCTTTTGTAAGAATTCAACTATTATTGTGAACCAATCTTTAGGAGGTGGTAATGGAGGTGGCGGTTGTACCCATGTCACATTTTGAATTAAAAGATGAGGTTGAGCAATCGAATATACACTTTGGCTCTCTGTAGACTCAATTTTAACATCGTCTGGCAAGTCTGCTATATCTAAATTGTAGAAAATTTCTGGTTTAGCATTGCTCTCTACTATTATGCGAAGAGGGCGATTTAACCAATCCACTAATAAGTTTTCACTAGAACTAGCATTAACTCTTTTCATAGACCACAGGTATAAAGTACTGCTTTCCAAGTCGTATTCCAGACCGATCTGTTTTAGCTCTGTCAAATTAAAAGCCCGCCACTCAGCAGAATAGTGCCAACCTTTTATGACTGGAGACACTAAAACTTCTACACGAGTTGGTTGAATCAGCTTTCCATCAGCCTTTATCTGAATAGATAATCCATTGACCATCTTTGAGTAATTTTCAGAATTCGTAATGTCTGCTCTCATTATCATCCAAGAATTTTCAGTATATCCTTTCCAGATGTCAAATTGAATTTCTGAGTTTTGAGAATTTTCTGAGTTTTTGACCTCTAAGTCATAGGGCTTGTTTCTACCATAGTTGAGAGCAAGTATCGTATCCTCTAAGTCTTCCTTTTCTCCCTTTAGATCCATTATGGGATCTTTCAATTCTTTCACATTTTGTTGCGTTGAAGAGGAGGCAGAAGCAAGACTACCTGCTAACTTGTAAAGACCTTGCTTGATCTGATCTAGAGATTTAATTGCAGGGCTTAACGCTCCTGATATTGGGGGATTCGCCTTGGATAACATTATGAGATATTGTTCTACGCCATCTATCGCATTTGCCATCTGCTTTAAAACAGAGCTTATGCCACCAAAAGCACCACTGAATCCAGATATTGCATTCGTGAAATTCTCCATCATACCTATCATTGTATCAATATTATCTATGGCTCTTTCCAGTTGCATCTCAATAAGAGAGGTATCTGAAGGTATCTGAATAGAAACTGGATCGATGACAACCTCTCCCCATGGTCCAACTTTCGATACTTTTGCTGAAATGGTGAAGTTGACCTGAGATTCTTCAAGAAAAACATACCAAGTCATTACAGATTTGCCAGCTATAACAGAAGTAGAGTTGGTCTCTGGTTCTGTCTTCAAATTTGAGAAGTTATCTTCTGAAAAAGTTGCTGTAAATATGGATGCAACTGGAGGTAATACATTACCTTTGTTCGTGTAAAGCTCTTGAGAAGTATTATTCAGCATGAACTGAAGGGTTATTGTATCTGAGACATTTGCATTAATAATATGTAGCTCTCCTAATTTTTTCATCTTTGCTGGCTCTCCGTTTATCAATATCTTCTCATCAAATTTTACTGGTATCTCTTTCAAACTATCCGCGAGATACTGGTACTTTATCCTAACACTAGGTCCTATCGTTACACCCTTCCAAATAATTTGAGTAAGGCTTCCAAAAGTTTTAACTTCATTAGGATTTGGGGTACCATAGAGCATGCTTAAAGTTGAAGCATTTATCGAGTCTATGCGGTCTATTATATCAACAGTGAAGCTTTGAGAGCTATTGTTATAGATTTCGAACGAAGTGCTTATCACTTTTGATGTTAAATTGCCCAAAGGTGAATACTTTGCCTCTATCACTTCGTTCTTTTTGACCAAGAGTTTAGGCTCTACGCTATTATCATCTTGTGAAGAAGATGCTTGTGAAATTTGAATGGGAATTATAAATATCGTAGAAAATAAAATCATGAAGATTAGGATTGATGCGATTCTTCTCATTTCGATCTTCTCTCTATATATTCTTCTTGTATTGCTTTTTTCAGTCTCTCTAACCGCTTCTCATATCCTAACTTTGCTTGAATATAGGATTCTTTATTTAATTTCATCTTTTTAGCTTCAAGGTTTTTTATCGAGACTTCTAACCATTTGAGTTCAGCCAAGAGCATCTGCCGACGCTCATCTGCCAAGATATTGGAAGAAGGATTTATGGTCAGTTTTGGTGGTTCTGGAATTATTTGCCCATCGAGTATGTATAGGATTCTTTCTGATATTTGAGCTATAGTAGGGTCATGAGTGACCGTTATACAGGTCTGCCCTAAGGTCTCATTCAAGCTTTTTACGAGGTGCATTATCTTCCAGCCTGTCTCTCTATCAATGTTTCCAGTAGGTTCGTCTGCTAAGATTATCGAAGGCTCGTTGGCTAGAGCGCGAGCTATTGCTACTCTCTGTTGCTCTCCCCCGCTCATTTGAGTGGGTCTATGGTGCAATCTATTCTCAAGCCCAACTAAACGAAGAAGTTCTATAGCTCTCTCTCTTATTTCAGAATTAGAGAATCTTCCTGCGAATACCATTGGGATCTGAACATTTTCCAAAGCTGTTAACAATGGCACTAAATTGAAAGATTGAAAGATAAAACCGATCTTTTCACGTCTTATGCGGGCTAGCTCTCCCTCATTCATGTGGGTAATATCGATTCCATCTATGATGACTTGACCATCTGTTGGGCTGTCGAGTCCACCAATAATATTCAGGAGGGTTGTCTTGCCACAGCCAGATGGACCCATAATAGATACAAACTCCCCTCTTTTTATGGTTAAATTGATGCTACGAAGGGCATCCACTTTTATGTTGTCGCCAAGGTCATACGTCTTGACCACGTTTCGAAGTTCGACCACATTACTCATATCTTAAAGCCTCCACAGGTCTTACGTTCGCTGCTTTCCAAGACGGGTAAAAGCCTGCAATACTCCCAACAGCTAATGCTGCCATCAATCCCAATGCTAGTATTTGCGGAGAGATGAGCAAAGGAACAATTATGTTAAGTCCGAGAGTCTTTACAAACCATTGTATGAGATAGACACCACCAAGCCCGAATATACAGCCAAAAACGCCCCCAATGAGGCTGATAAGCAAAGCTTCTGAGAGAAAGATGATAAGAACATGCCATCTCTCACCCCCAACAGCCTTCAGCATCCCTATCTCTCTCCTTCTCTCATGAACAGACATCATAATCGTATTCATGATTCCTAAAGCACCTACCATTAGACTTATTGAGGCTAAGCCAAGGAGGACTCCATCTACAGTGCTCATGATCTGGTTTATTTTGCTCATTATCTCCTCTTGACTTAATATTTTGGCATCAGGAAACATCTGCTTAAGAATAGCTTCAACTTGCTCTCCTTGATTAGGATCGTCAAGTCTTATCAAAATTGAAGAAACACGGTCTGGTGTATTAAAGAAATCTTGAGCAGCATCGAGGGTTATAAAACAACCTATGCTTACAAACTGTCCAAAACCAGCCATAGGACGTATAATCCCAATAACTTTGAAGGTTTTCCCTACTACTCCTGCTTGAGTGCCAAAGGTTACTGTATCGTTGACTTTTACACCTAGATTTGATGCGATTGTGGTATCTAGGACTACTGCATCATCATCCCCTTGCCTTAACCCTCTTCCATCCTCAAGGGTTACCTGATATACTTCACTTGCCTGAACTGGGTCGATGCCTACTACCGTATAGGGTTTATTGCTTATGTAAACCATCGACATTACTATGGGTATGGATTTGTTTACTCCTGGCACTTGTGATATATAAGATTGAACGTGCTCAGGTATATCTATACCGTAAGTGCCACTGTTTATGATAATACCTGCTCCAAGCATCTCATTCAGCGTAGTCTCAACTTGAGATCGCATCCCAATACCCAAAGTCATCAAGGAAACAACAGCAGAGATGCCTATGATGATTCCTAGTATTGTGAGGGCTGATCTGAACTTCCTACGAGTGATGCTTCGCCTAGCCATAGTGAAGGCGAATCTGGCTGTCCTAAACATTTTCTTACCCTTTAATATGTTGCTCCCCTATATATAGCAAACTTATATAAATATCGATTTACTATTTTGGTAAGGCACTGGGAAAATGATCCTCGAGTCAGAAGAAATAGCATCTCTCTGGAGTAGGCAGATGCAGAAAGGTTACCTGAAACTTGCAGCATTATTTGCGTTAACGAGAGGACCATTACATGGATATAAGATGATGAAGCTTATAAAAGAGTTAACATTGGGTGTGATAACGCCCACAACAGGAGGGCTTTATCCTGCCCTTAAAGAACTGGAGGAGGAAGGGATCATAAAAGGGGAGTGGAGGGCTGAGGAGAGGAAGAAGGTTTACGAGATAACGGATAAAGGTAAAGATGTGTTTAAAAAAGCAGTGGAAAAACATTTTGAGTTAGTTTCATTTACTAGAAACTGGATATCGAAGGAGCTTGCAGAACTGAAGATCATAGAAGGAGTGGACCAACCTTTGGGAGTGATGCCAGCCATTAGAGTTCTACTTTTGAATGAAGAAGCATCAATCAAAGAGAAGATAGAAGCATTAGAGAGGCTTAAGGCAGAGTTTCAGCGATTGGCAATTTTATTTAACGAAATGACAAGCCATATAGATGATAGGATAAAAGAGTTAAAATCTGATGAGTAAAAATAACCGTTATTAAGTCATATCACAATTTTTAATCAATTCCTTTATTCTCATCATATCTTCATAGATTTTAGATTTCAAACTTGCATTATAAAGAACCGCTGCAGGATGATAAGTGCAGAAGTAGGTTTGATCATCCCTTTTTATAGCCTTGCCTCTTAACTTACTTATGGATGTTTTCTTGAAAAAGGTCTGTAAGGCTATGTTTCCCAATAAGCATATCACTTTCGGCTTTATCATATCTATCTGCCTTTTTAAGTAAGGATTACAAGTCTTTATTTCTTTTAAAGTTGGTATGCGATTACTAGGAGGTCTGCACTTAACTACGCTCGTTATGAATAAATCCTTTCTGTCAAGGTTTGTAAATCTTAAAGCATCATCAAGAATCTTCCCAGCCCTACCTACAAAGGGTCTTCCTTGCTTATCCTCTTCTACTCCTGGTGCCTCTCCTATCAGCATCAATTTAGCCTTGCTTGAACCCTCGCCTGGAACAGTATTTTTTCTACTCTTATGTAAAGGGCAGAGCTTACATGTTTTGATTTCTTTAGCTATCTCATTAAGTGACAAGTTCTATCTCTTCTTAAACAAGATAATTTTGTTGTAGATTTTATCTACTTAATATGCAACCTAGGTCTGCCGACTTTACCATCCGAGAGTATCTAAAAAGATAGCCAGATTTGACTTTAGGCTCAGGCTGCTTCCAACGCTTTAAGCGATCGTTTATTTCTCCCTTTGATAGTTTTACTTCTAAAAGGCGTTTTGGTATATCTATCTCTATGATATCGCCATTCTTTAAAACTGCTATGGGTCCTCCTTCAAAAGCCTCAGGAGATACATGCCCTATGCATGGTCCTCTAGTGCCACCAGAGAATCTGCCATCAGTTATCAATGCAACTGAATCGCTCAAACCCATACCTACTATGGCTGATGTAGGAGAAAGCATCTCCCTCATGCCCGGTCCACCTTTGGGTCCTTCATAACGAATGACTATCACTTTACCCTCTATTTTTTCATTAAAGATGGTCTTTATGCAACTCTCTTCAGAGTCAAAAACCATTGCTGGTCCTTTGAAGTGTAAGTTTTCTTTCGATATGGCTGCAGTCTTTATCACAGCACCTTTGGGAGCAAGATTTCCTCTCAAAATTGCTATCCCTCCCTCTTTGTGTATAGGCTTACTTGTGGGTCGAATCACTTTATCGTCTAAAACTTTTGCATTCTCTATATTCTCGCTGATACTCTTCCCAGTAACAGTAATAGCATCAAGATGCAAGAATTCATGTATATTTTTCATCACAGCAGGAATTCCGCCAGCTCTATCAAGGTCTTCTAACATGTAAGAACCACCGGGATAAACGTCACATATATGAGGAACTCTTCTGCTTATTTCGTCAAAGGTTGATAAATTCAATTCTATCCCAGCTTCTTTGGCTATGGCTGTCAGATGCAAAACAGTATTCGTCGATCCCCCTAGAGCCATATCTATGGCAATAGCGTTATCAAAGGCGTCTTTCGTCATTATTTTTGATGGTTTAAGATCATCGTAGATCATGTCAACGATCCTCTCCCCAGACTTTTTGGCAATTCTGATTTTTGATGAATCTATAGCAAGTGAAGTGGCGCAATATGGTAAGGACATGCCCATAGCTTCAGTTATGCAAGCCATGGTATTGGCTGTAAACAGACCACTACAAGAGCCACAAGAAGGGCAGGTTACATCCTCCAACTCCTTAAGCTCGTTTTCATCCATTTTCCCAGCTTTTACATTACCAATAGCTTCAAAGATGTTGATTAGACCGACCTTTTTACCTTTGTAAAAGCCTGCAAGCATAGGTCCTCCAGTAACGAAGATAGAAGGAATGTCAAGTCTAGCAGCAGCCATCAGCATCCCTGGTGTTATCTTGTCACAGTTCGTTATCATCACAATGCCATCGAATCTATGGGCTTGAACCATGAGCTCTATAGAATCAGCTATCACTTCTCTGGAAGGAAGGGAGTACTTCATACCCTCATGACCCATAGTTAATCCATCACAAATGGCTATAGTGTTGAACTCAAATGGTACGCCTCCTGCCATTTGAACGCCAGATTTGACAGCATCGGCTAAAATGTTCAAGTGAACATGTCCTGGTACTATGGATGTGTAGCTATTGACTACTGCTACAAAGGGTTTTTTTAGATCCTCATCAGTAATCCCTAATGCCTTTAGGAGAGATCTATGAGGAGCTCTCTCTATCCCATATTTTATAGCATCACTTCTCATTTTTCTTGGCATATTCATGATGATATTAATTAAAGAACTTATATAAATGTGGGTTAAGTGCTATTGTTCTCTATTTTCTTTATGCACTTCTTTTGGATAAAATACATTATTATTCCTACCAAGAACCATAAGCTCCCTAGCAACCTTCCTGCTTCATGAGTGCCTACTATCACAAGCCAGACAAAAAAGCAAGAGACAAATCCAAAAAATGGGAGTATAGGAAGCAAATATTTGTTCCCTCCTCTTTTTATAATTATATTCAAAGGAACTTTCCAAGCTCTTTCGGAATTATCTTTAAACCTCAGAGCTATATTTGATAAATTAACATACATGTATGAGATCAAGGCCCCAAAGTTATATAAAGATGCAATTAATGATAAAAGATGAATTCCTTCAAGATCTATGTTTATAAGTATAAGAAGGCATGCTATTAACGAGAAGAGTATTATAGTTATGTATGGAGTATGATATTTACTATGTAGCCTTGCAAAGCTTCTTGGGAAGAGTTTCAGCCTTCCCATAGAAAAGGTTACTCTTGAGACTCCTATAACTCCTGTATTTGTTGATACATAACAGATTGCAAAGCCCATAAAGCCAACCCATGTAGCTAACAATTCTCCTATAAAGGGAAGAGTTTTTGCAAGGGTAGCGAGTGGGCTTTGGGATGCTTCTCCAATGACCGATGGAGACAATAATGTTACTGAGAGTAAAGAAACTAATACTGTGAAGACTACAATAGAGATTATGGTCCACTTTGTCGCCCTAGGTATAATCTTATTAGGATTCTTCGTCTCTTCTGCAGCCTGAGAAATCGATTCTATACCTATAAAAGAGCACATGGCAAGGGAAGTAGCATACAAGAATTTATCCCAACTTGGGTTAGTGCCTATCTTACCTAAATCAGCGATCCATCTTCCTACTCCACCATTGATTATGATCGTTGGTAAGCCAAATAGTAGGAATAAGGCAATAGTTATCAAATCTAGAGTTACAAAGATGGTATTAAAGTTCGAGGACCATTTGATACCAATGATATTTAATATTATAAGCCCTAGGATCATTATTATTGCTATAATACCGTAATTTGGAGACCGAAGGAGCACGTTAGTATGGAAGAGGGGCTGAACTATATAGTTAAGATAGCCCACAGAAGCCAAAGAAAATAGAGCTATATTTATGGTATAATCAAGCATGAGTCCCCAGCCTGCCAAGAACCCATGGAAGTTGCCAAAAGCCTTCATCGAGAAAAATTGAGCTCCTCCAGCTACAGGATAGGTTGATGCCAATTCAGCGTAGCATAAGCCAGTTATTATGTATGTTATTGATGCTAAAAGGAAGGCTAATGGAGCAGCACTGCCAGCATAGAAGGCTATTAATCCTATTGCTATGTATATATCAGCACCTATGTCTGCGTAGCCCATGCTGAAGGCAGAGTAGGTTCCTATTACCCTTTTCAGAGCGACCCTACTGTCATCCTTGCTCAAACTATTACCCTTTTAAAAGGGTAAATAATAAACGATTGGAAACATTGTTATAGACAAACTCAGTCTCCTTTTAATAGGGTTCTAAAATTTAGCTATAAAGCGATTCTTTTTGCTGGGAAGACCACTAATGTAATACATGGGGCTCTTCTAATGATAGCATACTCGTCTTTTGTCATTACAGGACCGAGCCTACCAGGTTTATTGCTCTCCATGATAATCATGTCCGCCTTAGTTTCTTTCGCATAGTTTACTACATCAACACCTACATCCCTGACAGCCAAGAGCTTTGGACTGAAGAGCCTACCTAAGGAGCCTATAGCAACAGCTATCTTTTGAGAAAAAGTAGCCTCTACTTTATGAAAGAACCTTGTTGATTCTATTGCATCCATCGATGTTGTTAAAGGTATATTCACTACTCTTGCAACTAACAATTCATAATCAGGTATAGAGGCAGAACTTGTTAAAGCAGCTGCAATGATGAGAGGGGCTGGAGTGAATCCGTCTTTTAAGATCGGAATTACTATCTCTTTTATCTGTCTTGGGATGCTCATGCCTGTTCTCGGTGTTTCCACAAGTACTACATCACATTCTGCCTTTCTGGCAACGCGATCAGAGATTCTTCCAAAAAACTCTCTAACAAAGCCTTCTTTGTATGCTGACATGACTACAGCTTGGCACCTATACTCTTTTGTTGCAAAAGCTATTTCGTCTGAAATCTTTGCAATATCCTTTGAAGAGACCAAAGTTTGTGTCTCCTTAATTTCGTAATTTACGTTAAAGCAAGTTGCAAATTCGTCGATGCTTTTCAAAGTTTTTTCTCTTATAGATTTATCACTCAATTCAGTTTTTACGTGAAAGACAATGACCTTTGAGCCTGAATACTCTGCTAAATAGAAGGCTGTATTGATAGAGTTCCACTCACGGTGCTCATAGGCAAGAGGGAGAAGGATAGGCGAGTTGCCCCAACTCCATTCAATCTTGTCTTTCAACTTTGCAGGCTTGCTCATTCTCATCATTGAGATTTGATAATATTAAACTCCATATATGCTTTCCTTCTTTCGCTGAAAGGTATATAACAGAGTCAAATTACCAAAGGGTGATGGAATCCTTCGTCAAATACCCAAAAGATATTCCTTGGCAAAGGACAGAAGAAATAGTCTCTTGTGATCTTTGTAAAAGGAGCATTAGAAGACTTGACGGGATCTACATAGGTGCAGGCTTATATTTGTGTAGGAAATGCTACGATGAATGGAGATAGCACAAGATACATCCAACAGAAAACTATTACTTTTGTAATTAAAACTTCAAAAGTCGTAACCTGTGCTCTATTTACGTCAATTACCCTAGATATTTGCGCTTAGGCGAACTCACCAATATGTTTATTAATTGCAATCTACCCTCTACCACAAGACGATCTATGGAGGACGTTGAGATCGATTACAAATACCAACGAAGTGTTCTTAGTCTAGAGGTTTTGCTGAAAGTAGTTCTTTTGTCCTCCGTTGTCTTGCAATGAGCCTACTTGCGCTCCTTGCTTGTAGGTCTCTTTTAGGGGGGATATGATTATGGTTAAAATGTCTGGGTCTCATGCCCTCGTTGAAGCTTTATACAAAGAGAAAGTAGATGTTATATTCGGCTTACCAGGCGGGGCTATAATGCCAGTTTATGATGTGCTTCGCGACTCAAAGATAAGGCACATTCTTGTTAGGCATGAGCAATCAGCAGCACATATGGCAGAGGGCTACGCTAGAGCAAGTGGTAAAGTAGGAGTTTGCATGGCAACTTCAGGTCCTGGTGCTACCAACTTAGTAACAGGGATAGCGAATGCTTACATGGATTCTTCTCCACTAATTGCCATAACAGGCCAAGTCCCAAGGGCGATGATAGGTAAAGACGCCTTTCAAGAGACAGATATAATAGGGATAACAACTCCCATAACCAAGTACAATTTTCAACCAAGGCATGCTTCTGAAATCCCTGAAACTGTAAAGATGGCCTTTCAAATAGCTTCAACTGGAAGACCTGGTCCAGTAGTAATAGACCTTCCAAAAGATGTGCAGACAGAAGTTGCCGACATGGATTTTCCAGAGAAGATTGAAATTAGAGGCTATAAGCCCAATATATCGCCTCATCCACTTCAAATCGAAAAGGCTACGGAGTTACTCACGAAAGCTGAGAGGCCCTTTATATTGGCAGGAGGAGGAGTTATAATTTCCAATGCCTCACAAAATCTACAAGCTATATCCGAGCTTCTATTGGCTCCTGTTGCAACAACTTTTATGGGTAAAGGTTGCTTCCCTGAGAACCATCCACTATCTCTTGGGGTCATAGGCATGCATGGTACACTTGAGGCGAACAAATCAATTCTTGAAGCTGATGTTTTATTAGCTGTAGGTACGAGGTTCTCAGATAGGTCTACTGGTAAGATAGACGAGTTCTGTCCTGATGCAAAGATAATACAAATTGATATAGACCCTTCAGAAGTAGGAAAGAATAGAGCAATAGACGTGCCTATAGTTGGTGATGTGGGCAAGACTCTTATCGGATTACATGATTCATTGTCAAAACGTTTAGAGAAAAAGGAGAGTAGTCTTTGGTCAAAAAGGATTCAGCAGATAAAAGAAGAGTTAAAGGATAAAGTGAAGATTAATCAAGAGAAGGATTTGGTGCCTCAGAAAGTTTTAAAGGAGTTGAGAGAGATGTTGCCAATTGATGCCATAGTAACTACAGAAGTAGGCCAGAATCAGATGTGGGCTTCATTATACTTTAAGGTCTACAAGCCTCGAACCTTCATAAGCTCAGGAGGTTTAGGAACTATGGGCTTTGGCTTCCCAGCTGCCATAGGAGTGAAAGTTGCTAGACCTGATGTTCCAGTTTTTGATATAGCTGGCGATGGTAGCTTTACTATGACCGCCAATTCTCTTGCCACATCTGTCTCTGAAAATATACCTGTCACAGTGGTTATTCTAAACAATTCAATGCTGGGCATGGTAGCTCAATGGCAAAGATTATTTTACAATAGAAGGTATTCAGCAGTCGAGCTAGGAGAATACCCTGATTTTGTAAAACTGGCTGAAGCTTTCGGAGCCCAAGGCTTTCGTGTTGATTCTATTGATGAGTTCAAAAAGGCTGTAAAACAGGCATTAGAAAGTCATGTGACAACGGTCATAGACGTTCCTATACCTCCTGAGGAGAATGTCTTCCCTATGATACCAGCAGGAAAAGGACTTAGGGAGATAATCTATTGAGGTGATAACTTTGGGAGGGAAAGAAGAAAAAAATTATATTATATCAACGATAGTTGAAAATAAGCCAGGAGTTCTTTATAGAGCATCAAATATGTTCAGAAAAAGAGCGTTTAATATTGATAGTATATCGGTTGGACCTACAGAACGTAAAGACCTGGCTCGAATGACTATAACCATAAATGGAGATGAACCAACTGTTGAGCAGTTGGTTAAGCAGTTGGGCAAACTTATAGATGTAATTAAAATTAGTGTGTTAAATCCACAGAACACTGTAATGAGAGAATTAGCCCTTATTAAGCTTCATGTAGCGGATGCAAAAGCTAGATCTGATATAATAAATTATGTTAACATATTCAGAGGTAGGATAGTAGATGTTTCAATAGGGTCGATGATGATAGAAATTACTGGGACTCCTGACAAAATAGATGCTTTCTTAACTCTGGCAACAACTTTTGGCATAAAGGAAATAGCCAGGACTGGCATAACGGCCTTGGTTAGAGGTTGAAAAAATGGCCAAGATATATTATGATGCTGATGCTGATTTAGGAGTTTTAAAAGGAAAGAAGATAACGGTTATAGGTTATGGCAGTCAAGGAAGAGCCCAAGCCTTGAATATGAGAGATTCAGGTCTAGATGTGTTGTTAGGGTTAAGGCCTGATGGAGCTTCATGGAGTAAAGCGAAGGCTGATGGCTTTCAACCATACACAATAGCCGAAGCAGCAGAAAAAGGAGATATAATTCACATGTTGATTCCCGATCTTGAACAGCCTGTTGTGTATAAATCTCAGATAGCTAAATTTATGAAGAAGGGAAAGGTCATAGGTTTCTCTCATGGATTTAACATTCATTTTAAGCAGATAGTCCCTCCTCCTTATACTGATGTGATAATGGTGGCACCTAAGGGTCCTGGAAAGGGCCTTAGAGATGCGTATGTAAGTGGCTTTGGCATTCCAGCTTTGATTGCTGTTGCTCAAAATTATTCAGGAAAAGGAAAGGACATCGCTCTAGCCATGAGTAAAGCTATGGGTTGCACAAGGGCAGGTGTTTTAGAAACGACCTTCAAGGAAGAGACTGAAACCGATCTATTCGGTGAGCAGGCAGTCTTGGTTGGTGGACTCATAGCTCTGATCAAGAAAGGATTTGAAGTTCTTGTTGAGGAAGGCTATCAGCCAGAGTTGGCATATTTTGAGGTCTGTAACGAGATGAAGTTGATCATGGATTTGGTCTATAATAGCGGTTTCACTGGTATGCTGAAGATAGTATCTGATACTGCAAAGTATGGAGGACTAACGGTAGGCCCAAAGGTTATTGATGAACATGTTAGAGAGAATATGAAGAAGATTTTGAAGGATATTCAAAATGGAAATTTTGCTAAAGACTGGACTGGTAAACCTGAAGAGAGTAGAAAGAAGCTAAACTCTTTGATGAAAGAAATATCTGATCATAAGGTAGAGGAAGTTGGAAGGCTCATAAGAAAGATGGCAGGAATAGAAAAATGAGCTCTGAAGATTACATCAAGATATTTGATACAACTTTAAGAGATGGGGAGCAGACTCCAGGGGTATCTCTTACACCAGAGGAAAAGTTAGAGATAGCTCGTCAGCTCGATAAGCTCGGCGTAGATACTATAGAGGCAGGCTTTCCCATAGCTTCTAAAGGAGAGATGGAGGCTATCAAGCTCATTGTCAAAGAAGGATTGAATGCAGAAATATGTGGATTGGCAAGAGTGAATAAAAGTGATATAGATGCTGCTTTGAGTTGTGGAGTTGGATGTATTCATGTATTTATAGCAACATCTGACATTCATCTAAATTATAAGCTTAAGCTGACTCGTGAACAAGCTCTACAGAAAGCCATAGAAGGCGTTGAATATGCCAAGAGTCATGGTGTTCAAGTTGAATTCTCGGCAGAAGATGCAACTAGGTCTGATTTAGATTATCTCAAGCAAGTATTCAAGGCTGTTGAGGACGCTGGTGCAGATAGGATAGATATACCAGATACGGTTGGCATAATAACTCCAGCAAGAATCTATCAACTTGTTAGCGAGATCAAAAAGACAGTAAAATTACCCATAAGCCTACATTGTCATGATGATTTTGGAATGGCGGTAGCCAATACTCTAGCGGGAATAGAGGCTGGTGCAGTAAGGGCTCATGTAACTGTCAATGGTTTAGGAGAAAGAGCGGGCAATGCATCGTTAGAAGAAGTCGTTATGGCTTTACATTCATTGTATAGAAAGAAGACAAGAATAAACACTCGTTTGATATATGAAACTTCAAAACTTGTCTCAGAATTGACCGGAATAATAGTTCAACCAAACAAAGCCATAGTGGGCGATAATGCCTTTGGTCATGAATCTGGTATACACACTCATGGTGTACTATCCATGCCCTTGACTTATGAACCTATAGAACCAGAGTTAGTAGGAAGAAAGAGATGGATTCAGGCTGGTAAGCATGCAGGGGCTCATGGTATATTAGCTGAATTAAGGGAGATGGGCTGGCAACCAAACGAAGATCAACTTAAGGAGATAGTAGAGAAAGTGAAAGAATTAGGTGATAAAGGGAAGACGATTACTGATACAGATTTGTCCGCAATAGCCAGATCTGTAATGAGGAAGACTACAGAGGAGGAGAAGATCATTAACCTAGCCGATCTAGCGGTCATGACAGGGGTTAAAGTGGTTCCTACAGCATCTGTAAAGCTGATTCTTGATGGGAAAGAGTATGTAGCAGCCGAAACTGGAGTAGGACCTGTAGATTCAGCAGTCAAAGCCATTCAAAAGGTTACAGATAACTTGGCAAATATTAAGCTGAAAGAGTATAGATTAGAAGCTATTACAGGAGGTTCAGATGCCCTCGCTGAAGTGATAATAAAAGTTGAGGATAGGAATGGAAATGTTGCGTCTGCAAGAGCAACAGGAGAGGATATAGTGATAACAAGCGTAGAAGCCATGATAAATGGCATAAATAAAATACTGATAAAAAGAAAGCAGACTCAAAGCCTTGCTAAATAGATCGCAAGTAAAATTTACTAAAGTTGATAGCATTATTTTTATTAAGTCAACAGTTTTAGTGCTCAAGCCATGGCAAATATCATCGAGAAGATACTGAGTAGAGCATCAGGTAAAAAAGAAGTAATGCCAGGAGAGATAATCGAAGCTAATATAGACTGTGCAATGGTTAATGAGATAACTGGTCATCTAACAATAAAATACTTTCACGAGGTAGGAGCGAAAGAAGTTTGGAATAAAGATAGAATAGTCATGGTCCTTGATCATACAATTCCTGCTGCGAGTGTGGAAGCTGCTGAGTTGCATAAGATAATGAGAGAATTTGCAAGAGAGCAAAAGATAAAGCATTTTTACGATGTTGGGAGAGGAGGAATCTCTCATCAAATAATGATAGAGAAAGGGCATGTAAAGCCAGGAGATGTTGTTGTAGGGGCTGACTCTCACACATGCACTTATGGTGCAATAGGAGCTTTTTCCACAGGCATAGGCTCTACAGAGATGGTTGCAGTGTTCATGACTGGAAGGTTATGGTTCAAAGTTCCAAAAGTTATAGAAATAAAAGCGAATGGTAATTTTAGAAAGTTTGTTACGCCTAAGGACTTATTCTTGAAAGTTGCGAAGATTCTAGGAGTTAGCGGTGCAAATTACAAAGGGCTTGAGTTCAAAGGCTCCACTATTAAGGATATGAGTATAGCAGGCAGAATGACCATATGTAACATGGCTATAGAAGTTGGTGGGAAAGCAGGCATAGTAGAGGCTGATGAGAAGACTTTAGAATATTTGAAAGGCAGAGTTAATGGACCATTTTTCATTGCAAAGAGCGATCAAGATGCTGAATATGAGAAATCCTTAGAGTTAAATGCTGATGATTTACCACCATTAGTATCTTGTCCTGATGCTGTCGATAATGTAAAGCCTGTTTCAGAAGTAGAAGGAGTAGAGTTGGATCAAGTCTTCATAGGTTCGTGCACAAATGGAAGAATGGAAGATTTGCGCTTAACTGCTGAGATACTAAAAGGAAATAAAGTCAATGATAGAACTAGGCTCTTAATAATCCCTGCATCACAAGACGTATTTTTAGATGCTTTGAAAGAAGGACTTATTGAAACATTTCTCCTCTCTGGAGCGACTGTCGCTAATCCTACTTGTGGTGCTTGTTATGGAGGGCATCTTGGAGTTCTTGCGTCTGGAGAGGTTTGCTTGAGCACTACGAATAGGAATTTCATAGGGAGAATGGGTAGCACAAAATCGAAGGTTTATCTAGCATCCCCAGCAACTGCTGCGGTCTCAGCCATAAAAGGAAGGATTACTGATCCAACTTCATTCAAGGGTGATTAAATTGAGAATATTAGGCAAAGTCGTAAAGTATGGTGATGATATCAATACTGATTACATCATACCAGGCAAATATATGGTTTTGACAGATCCAAAAGAATTGGCAAAGCATGCTATGGAAGGAATAGACCCATCTTTTATTGGAAGAAGCAAAGATGCCATAATAGTTGCAGGGAAGAACTTTGGTTGTGGCTCAAGCAGAGAACAAGCGCCAATATCGTTAAAGTACTCTGGCACAAAAGCATTAGTGGCAAAATCCTTTGCAAGAATATTCTACAGGAATGCTATTAATATTGGCTTGCCAGTTCTTGAGTGTGAGGATTTATTGGATATGGTTAAAGATGGTGATCAATTGATGCTAGATTTGAAGAGCGGTAAAATTAAGAATTTAACTAATAATAAATCTACACGAGCCCAACCTTTGCCAGAATTCATCCTTGAGTTGATAGAAATAGGTGGATTATTGAATAAATTAAAGAGAGCGAAAGTTTAATTTTTACCAAATAGTAATTCCCTCTAATAATAAATAGATAAGTTGTGAGCCAAAGGTTTAGCTCAGCGTTGAATAATGCTTTATATCCATCGTGTCTTAATTTCCTTCATGGATGTCAAGTGAGGGTCGTTGGTGACACAATCAGCCTTCAAAGATTTGGCAGTTGCAGCTATCATCGCATCAGCCATTGGAACATGGTACTTATGCCAAATCAAAGCCGCTTCTCTAGCCACCATCTCTGTTACTGCTATTACCTTAAAGTCCTTCCTGAGAAGAGCTATCCTTACATCAGCTACTTCTTTTCCATCGATCTGAAGGGTCAATTTGAAAACTTCATAGATCGTAATTGTTGAAATAAACTTGGTATATCTAGTAGCGAGTTCTTGCTTTATGCTGTCTATTTCGTTTTGGGTCTTTGAATAGTACAGAGCAGCGAAGAAGCGTGTATCGTATACGCTTCTCTTCCTAACGGTCATCTCCCTCTCTCATCTTGTCCAGTAACTCGAAGACAGTTTTGCTATCTACCCGCCCAGAGCCTATGAGGTCGGCTGTACCGACTTTTTTCTTAAGGATGATCCCTTCCGTTGACTCCAGGACTTCTAGCCGAGTTCCCTCAGTGATTTGATACTTTCTCCTTATCTCTATTGGGATCGTGGTCTGACCACGGCGTGTTACTACAACTTCCGTCATGATTCTACCCATGTTATCTTTGATTATCCTACCTATAAATATTCCTATAGTTAGGAAGTAGGAACATCAAGGAGTAGGATAATAGAATAAAAGGTTAATTTTACTGCGTTAGAGATTTAATTCCCTCACTTTCTTTGCTATAGCATCCCCAACTTCACTAGTCTTAGAGTTGCCACCGAAGTCATAAGTCCTAACTTTCCCTTCTTTTAAGACTTCTTCTACCGCTTTCTCAACTTTTAAAGCTGATTTTTCAAGCCCTAAATCCTCTAGCAACAAGCAACCTGCCAAGATGGTTGCAATCGGGTTCACTTTATTTAATCCCTTGTATTTTGGTGCAGAACCATGAATAGGCTCGAACATAGAAGTACCTTTTGGATTTATATTTCCGCCAGGAGCAAAGCCCAAGCCTCCTTGAATCATAGCGCCTAAGTCTGTAAGAATGTCTCCAAATAGATTCGGTGTTACAATAACTTCATACCACTCAGGGTTCTTTACGAACCACATGGCTGTAGCATCAACAAAGGCAAATTCGTATTTTATACTAGGATAATTCTTTGCAACTTCTTCAAGGGTTCTTCTCCAAAGGCTGTAGACATGAGTTAAAACATTCGCTTTATCGACCCCAGTAACTTTACTTTTATTGTGCTTCTTTGCATATTCGAAAGCGTACTCTATGACCCTTCTTGCACCTTGCTTACTTACAACTCCTAATTGATAAGCAATTTCATCAGCATCAGATTCTATATCCAAACCAAAGCGAACATGGTAGATCTCTCTAACCAAGTCTAGTTCATGCCTAGTCTTTCCTTTCTTTACGTTACCACCAAGGCCTATGTAAAAGTCCTCTGTATTCTCTCTTATAACAAAAAATTGAACATCGCTAGGCTTCTTGTCTTTTAACGGTGTCGGTATTCCTTCATAGAGCTTGACAGGTCTAAGGTTGACGTATTCATCAAGGTAAAAGCGAAGCTTCAGTAATATACCAAGCTCAAGAATTCCTGGCTCTATTCTAGGATCGCCAAGAGCGCCTAGATAAATCGCCTTGTACTTTTTCAGCTCTTTAAGAGTTTCCTCATTAATCAATTCTCCTGTAGAGAGGTAATGCTCTGCACCATGAGGATAATCTATCCATTTTATATCAAAGCCGTCTACCTCTGCAACAGCCTCGAGGACTTTTTTACCCTCGGCTATAACTTCAGGACCAACGCCATCTCCAGCTATAACAGGAACCTTGTAGGTGACCATAATTTTTACCTTTAATCTCCACGTCTTAAAGCGGCTAAATAAATATGTTATTGGTTTTGGTTTTTGAACTCCCCAATAGGAAATTTTAATAAATGAACAGTTAACGTTAAGAGATGATTGAGTTGATGAGCAAAGCTCCAAAAGAATACTATGATGAAATCTTCCAACTCATAGAGCAGCATCATAAATGGTTCTCCAATTCAATACCCCTTGTAGCAAGCGAGAACACTCCTAGCCCAGCAGTTCGTGAAGTTATCATGAGCGACTTTGGGAACAGATATGCGGAAGGCTGGCCAGGTGAGAGGCTCTACGCAGGATGCACTTATATTGACAAAGTCGAATTAATAGCCATAGAATTAGCAAAGAAGCTCTTTAGAGCAGAGTTTGCAGATGTTAGACCCGTATCAGGAGTTTGCGCCAATTTAGTAGTATACACCGCCTTTACAGATGCTGGGGACACTATGTTCTCTCTATCCATACCTAGTGGTGGACATATATCTACTGGTAGAAAATCATTAGGAGGGACTGCAGGCTCTGTCTCAAGACTAGAAGTTGAAAACTTTCCCTTTAATGTCAATGAGATGAACATAGATGTAGATGAAACGAAGAAGAAGGTAAAGCAAGTAATTAGTGAAGGGAAGAAGGTAAAGTTAGCCATGTTTGGCGGTTCTGTATTGACTCAACCTCATCCATTAAAAGAACTTGCAGATGTATTCCATGAAGTTGGAGCAAAGGTCTGCTATGACGGAGCCCATGTAGCTGGACTGATAGCTGGAGGATTGTTTCAAGACCCTCTTAGAGAAGGAGCAGATGTAATGAGCATGAGTACTCATAAGACTTTGTTCGGTCCTCAAGGAGGGTGTGTAGTATCCTTCGATAAATACGCCGAAATGATAAAGAAAGCAACCTTTCCATCAAATGTAAGCAATCATCATCTACACCATGTCTGTGGAAAAGCCATAGCCTTTGCTGAATTCTTAGAGTTTGGTAGGGATTATGCTTCACAAGTTGTAAAGAATGCTAAGGCTCTGGCTCAGTCTCTTTATGAGAGAGGTTTTCAAGTTCTTGGAGAAAAGAAAGGTTTCACTCAGTCTCATGTAGTATTGGTTGATATAACAAAGTATGGCTTGGGAGGGGATTTGGAGAAAAAGTTAGAGAAAGCGAACATAATCTTGAACAGAAACTTGTTGGCTTACGATTTGAAACAAGATAGGCATTACCAGAATCCTGGAGGCATAAGGCTAGGTAGCCAAGAGTGCACAAGGTTAGGCATGAAAGAGAATGATATGGGATACATAGCTGAATTGATAGCAAGAATCGTTGTCAAAGGAGAGGATCCTGAGAGAGTTAAAAAAGATGTCATAGATTTCCGTAAGAACTTCAATAAAGTTCATTACTGCTTTGATTCTGTTAGAAAAGCTTATGAATATATCAGAATACGTTAAGCTTGTATTTTATTGATAAGGTTTGCATTTATCCTCTTATAAATTTGAAGAAACCAATAAAGGATGTTTATTTCTGTAATTATTCTTAGTAATCTTTCTGCCTTCACCACTGGCAGTCTCCTTATATTCCTTGTCTGAATGATGGTTAATGCTTCTATAATAAACGTGTCAGGTATTACCGTCAAAACAGGGCTCAATATTGCCTTATGATCTCGCTTACTTTGTTCGGCATATTTACATCCTTAAGTTATCTTAGATAGACGTTAATACGAATATGTGATAGATTTCATCGATTCTCCTTTCCATCAACTAAAGAACTCTGTAAGCTCAAGCTGAGTTTCCTCTTTCTTCGGAATGAATAGAGATGAGAGTTCCTCAGATGCAATCTCAAAGCGACCTCTAATATATCCATCAATCTTGAACCTTTCCGATAACTTCAACCCAAGGTTCAGATATTTTTCTATGGAAGCTCTAGTAACAGTAGGTTGCAACTCTCCACCACAATTCAAGCATGTTCCTTTTAGAGGGATTCGACGATGTTGCTCCCCGCATGATTTGCATCGGAAATTCTGGGACGTGTATGCCTTCATATTCCCAATAACATCTGGAAGGAGATGAGTCTTCAAGACTGAAGATACGACCTCATTAGGGTCTACCGCATTAATTTTCATAGCCAGCTCTATCTGCTTTTCAAGCTTCTCGGAAAATGACTTTAAAACTGAATAAGTGCTCCTATTCCTTTCTACACTTATAGTACTTGTATCGTGTGTGAAACTCAGACCATAGAACTGGTTTTCGCTCTTTAACCTATTCTTAATGATGCTTATGGTGTTGGTAAGAGTGTGAGGGAGCTCGTTCTTCATCGAAGATTCGTAGAAAATCATGGGATAGTTTTCTGCTATATCTAGGTTATGGGCTTGCTCATCAACTTCACTTGGTATTATGATGCTTTGCAGTAATAATGGAGCGTCCATCAATCCTCCTATCTGGGCTGGTAAAAATTTTTCAGAGAAATTCAAGAATATATCCATTAAAAGCATCACAGAGTCGCTATCACCATCACAATCTCTTCTTTTTGCAGCGTGCCAGTATGGGTGAGCAAAGCAAACCTGTGAATTTGTAAAGCCTATAACACGACCTATTATACCCACTGAAGTGTGAGGAGCTAATCCAACGATAAGGCAACCTATAAGGTCTTCAATAGAATTTGCATTATAATACGGTTCCTCATCATATAGATTGATTAATAAATCATCGATGAATTTTGATACCTTTAATAGGTGCTGACCAGCTTCTAAAGGAAGAATTACATCTTGAACAAAAAGCTCCAAAAGCTGATCGTTCGAGTTAAGAGGGGCTCCATAAACATCTTTTTCATAACCAAGTTCTTTAAGCTTATCAACTGAAGTGCTTATCTGTGAGGGTTTAAAATGAGTCATCACAGCATTCGTAGCATCGAACCTTATAGTACCATCTTTGTAAACAGATAAGTCGTATTTTTGACGTAGTATACCTTTCTCTAGTCTCTCTGGAATACGGGTGGCGCTTATGAGGCCTTTAACACCTTTCAGTGGAGGGGAGGGATTGTATCTTACCTTAGATATGGCTTGCTTTAACTCTTGCTTGATGGGAAAATCTATTTTTGAGTAAGGTAAAACATTGGTTTTGCACATAGAACATGAATCACCTTCAACAACTCTACCACAGTTAGGGCATCTCTTCACAATCACAGTATCCCCGCCACATTTATCACATTTTATGTTAATGGAGTTAGAGTTACAAATGGTGCAAACCATGTTCGCTGTCTCAATATTTATAAATTCGTCTTTTGCTGCTTGGATTATATCTCTCTTCGGACCACCTTTTATTCCGACAGGAAAGAGTGAATGTACAGGAGGTTTCATTTTCCTCAGCATTGCTTTTTCAGGGCGACCTATACGTAAACCCACAAATGTGGACGATTTCCTCTTAATCGATATTTGAGCTAATGAAGAGAGCAGTTCAATAACATCTTTCCAGCCTGTGACTAAGCTAGGCCCAGAAGTTAAACCAAGAGTTTTCATCACAGAATAAGCAGGCTCACCTTCTATAATAATTCCATCTTTGATCATTCTATGAGGGATGCCTATATTCTCTAAGATCGATTTTATCTCTGGTTTTTTGGGCGCAGTTATTATGCATGGATCTTTATCAGATGATAGAGTCAAACTCTGCCTCAGAGTAATTATTTCAGATGGTGATGCGACATCCCAGTAAAAGAGATGATGAGGATGAAGAGGTATCCCGAGCTTACTACTAAGCTCAAAAGCCTCAAAAGCGTTTGGGAATTTATGTAATGGGTCGTTTATTATTTCTTCTAAACGATTTGGTTTCATTCTAATAGATTTTGCACATTCATTTACAGAACCGTAATGCTCTTTTATTGTTAGCATTAAATCCTGTATCCACCATTCTTCTACATAACCAGATGGAACCAGTCTTACGTTGTTCTCAAGAAAATCCCCAAAGCTCACCAAAATATCCCCTAAGTAGAGGATTTTGACTATTTTGTTTTGGATCATAGTTGCTTGATCTAGGCTTCCTATCTTAACTACAGATTCGTCTATCAGTTTAACTATTGGAGGCTCTATGGTATCTACAAAAGCTACGGTGGCAGCCTTGCTTGGTATGTCCAATTTTACTTGTGTACCAACAACAAAAGGATAGTCCAGTATAACAGCCACAGCAGGGTGAATTCCTACAGTCGATAAGCCTGTGTTGTAGCATCGCCCATACCTTAATCTAAAACCGCCTACTTTTTTTGGAAAAGACAGAACTGGCCTACCTGAAATCACTTCTTCAAAATGTGTACTCTCAACATATTCTTCTAAATTCTGTTTTCCACTTCTAAGCTCAGCCAACCAGCCCCAGTCAGAAATTCCCAAATCATTCACAAGTTTTAGTAGCTTTCTTGATCTGCCTATCACACCATCGTTTAATACCCTTAAAGCACCGCCCCTAACTCGGTCAGTTGAAATCCTTTTCAAACCTCTATGGATAACTACCTCAACAGGATCTGTCTCAACTCCATCAATCTCAACAGGCAGGTATGAGAGTGCATGTTTAATATCATCGTCAGATACTCTAAATTGAAAGTTGCCTACCTCTCTTTCATAAGTTCTAAGCTCTTCTATGAAACGACCTACTTCGTCTTGTCCCCAGGCATTCGGTCTATATTTGTCAAGACCTAGAACCTTACGTATGTGATCTGCTATCACAAGAGTGAAAGCTGCTTCTGTACCACCTGCAGAGCGAATAGGGCCGGCAAAATATATAGCAGCATAGCTCGTTCCATCATCATTCTTCTTGATTTTTACAGATGAGATCCCTTGAATTGGAGCGACTGTAACACCGTCTGTGACTACAGCAAGACCTATGCGCACACCAAGATCCAAAGCTTTCTCCTTTTCAAAAAATTCGAACTTGCCAAGGGCAACTTCTTCTGCAAGATTTAGGGCTATGTTTTCCTTACTTTGAGTCAAGAGAAGCTCTCTAAGCCTATTGGCAAGTCCAGAGATTTGTATTAAATGCTCTATTCTTTCTGCTAAATCAAAGGCTAGTTTGGGTTCAACTTTCAGTACTGGGTCTTTACCTTTGGTTCTGGCTTTAGATGACAAAGCGTGCTGTGAATATAGTTGCTTTAAGAGTTTTTTATTATATTCAACATATTCCCTAGGAAAAGGCGCAAGGGTCTTTATTCGCTCGAGAATTCCACCGTTTAGTGCCACAGGTTCTTATCTAAACTAATGAATAAAAGTTTTATCTAAACTATCTCACGTGTAGTTTTCTGTGAATTAAGAAGGGAGTTAAAATCATAGGATTACGGTATTGTGATTAATATTGATCACAACATATCACAGAATCATTTATTCGTTTTTTGTATAGATTCGAGCAAGGATGATATGGCGCCATATACTTGGTTCATGTTTTGTTTCGCGTTCTGCAAATTTCGTCCTAAACTCTATGCATTTTTCACAAGTAGGATGAGAAACATCTGAAGGACCATCACAGTCCCCACAATTTAGCAAAAGCGCTTTTTCATTTCTAAACTCTAGAAACAAATACTCTTCAGAATCAAAAGACGCTTCAAAATCTGGCCATCGATCGTAAGCTTTTGGGAGGTTAAGCCAGTATTTAAGACTTGTAAAGAAACGTTCAAAAGAGGTCATTTTTATCGCCTTACATTCCTTATTCCTTTGACTATCTCTTTAAGTGTAGGTATGAAGTTTCTTTCGTTTAACAGAGTTCCTACTACAAGAATGTCTGCGCCAGCTTTAGCAATTTCAATGCCATCCTCTACTTTCCTAATTCCACCCCCCACAATCAGTACACCATCAAAAACATCCCGTACTTTTGCGACTATGGGTGGGGATACATGTGACGTCACACCAGATCCAGCCTCTAGATAGACAAACCTCATACCCATATATTGTGCTGCAAGGGCATACATGGCCGCCAATTCTGGTTTTTCAGAAGGTATCCCTCTTGCTCTTCCTATGAAACCTATAGCCCCACCCTCTCCTATCACGATGTATCCCATAGGGATACTTTCTAGGCCGTATTTCTTTACTAAAATGGCACTCAAGGCCTGGGCTTCTGTTATGAAGTATGGATTGTCAGAGTTCATAAGAGAACTAAAGAGTATTGCATCAGCGTTTGGTGATATTCCTGTGACATTGCCTGGGAATAAGATCACAGGAATCTTGACTCTTTTTTTCATTGTTTTTATAATTTTATCTAGTTCAAGTTGATTGATAGCTGTTGAACCACCCACCAATATGCTCTTTACACCACAACTTTCAGCATTAAGAGCAATTTTAGTAGCAATTTTTGGGGACATATTCTCTGAGTCTATAAGAGCAAAAGATATGGTACCGTCCTTGGATATCTCTTCCCTTAGATATTTTTCAATTTTACCTATCATTTAAGCGTCAGCCTTCCAGACATGAATTCATCGACGAATTCGTTATAGATATCTATAGGTTGTCTCTTCGTTTCTAAAGAATAATCGTGTTTTAAGCCACAATTTCCACAAACTATCCTTGCCAAGTTATCTTCCTTGAAGAAGACTCTAATAGATACCATCCCACATTGTGGACAAGTATAAACCTTAGGAAGAGTCTTCTTTACAATTTTTATCACGCGGCGTCTTCTCCTTCCCAATCTCGATCCTTCATTATACTCGAAAGTCGTTAGATAAATCATTTTGGTCTGTATTAATTTTTTACAATTTATTAATTCTAGGTAAAAATATCAAAATTAACCATTTAAATTTGTTAATAAATGAACTTTTTCACATTATTTATAAGGAATTAGGTTTAAGAATAAAAGCTGTGCTTCCGATAATATTATACAGTTCTGTATAACAAGTAGGCATATGATAAGGCCAAGACTAGAGTCAGATTTAATATTGAGATATCTTCTCGAAAGATCTTCATTTACTCAAGCACAACTAGACACTTATTTAATCGATCGCATCACGGTTAATAAGAAGGTAAATTTAAGAGAGAAGACGGCCATGAGAGATAGGAAGAATGTCAGCAAAGGAGCTTTCATCCGTACATTAAGGCAAGCCCAGGTCAACTTAAAAAGAGCTGTTTACACATTGATTTTATCAGAATATTTAGGGTTATTAGAGGATAAGTCCATAGATAGGTTATTACAGATAAGTAATTTATTGAAAAATGCTAAGGGTGTTACATCGAGAGAAAAATTAACAGAAGTTATCGAGATTATTGATACTATAATTGAGACTTTATCAGGAAGGGAGAAAAGGCACAGTAGGTACTTATTCTAGTAAGTTGGTTTGTGATGTAATATTTGAGTAAAAAGAAAAAAGTTATCTATATGTTGTGATGTTATTTCATAGTGTATTGGCCTTAGAGGATATTGTGATAGTCACAATAGCAAGTATCACGTTATTTATTTCTGTTACAGCTTTAGCTCTTTACTTACCAAAGATTAGAAAGATCGTTAAAGAGCAAAAAGATGCTAGCGAGATCATTAAGGGAGTGATTTCTGAGCTTCATGATAGACTGGTCCAGCAGGATCAGAAGATTTTGGATCAACAGATCAGGTTAGATGTTATAGAGTTAAAGTTGGGTCAATTAACAAAAGTTTTGGGTAAAGAAGAGAAGGAAGTTACTAAGGCCCGCGAGGTTTCCGATACTGCAAGTATATTAGAAGAAGTTAGAAATTTGTTGAGAAGTTTAGGTAAAGCTGAAGTGAAACTACCTGGCAAAATTCAGCGAAAGGAAGAATTTAAGAAAGCTGAAGTGTTAGAAGGATTGAGCCCGACTGAAGGCTCGGTACTTAAATTACTAATGGAAGGAGTACAAACTCCAAAGCAGATCCAACAGAGGATTGACAAGTCGAGAGAACACACAGCTAGACTTATGAAAAGGTTGTTTGAACTGGGCTATGTAACAAGAGAAGAGAAAAAGAAGCCTTATGTTTATGAAATAACCGAAAAAGGAAAAGCTTTGTTAAGAGCAGAATGACCTACGCTGTGAACGGTTTGTGAAAAAGTGTAAGAACCTGTCTATTTTATGATGATTTAGTCCATAGAAGGTAAATTTTTACCCTTTTATCTGTTATTCTAGATTCTGACACCCCTTCACTTCCAGTGGAACTTGCCAAAGCCCATTTTATCTATAATTTTTCCAGTGTATTGTGAACTCCTGTTAACAATAATTAGCATCTCATGGTTTTGTCATAAATGTTTAACCTTTTGTTCACTTGTTCACATAGATAACCTTATAATTCATAGCCAAATTTATTAGATGGCATTGCCTAAACGTAGGATTAAGATAGAGTTCGATGATGGACAGGGTGGAAAATATAAGATATCTATGGAAGGAAAGGTTTCTCGAGATAACGTTCTGAAGATTATAGACATGGCTGAAATAATAGAAGGGAAGAGTGAGGTTAATCAACCGATTGCCTTGTCCAAAGACACGAATTTCGGCCGTCTTTACAACCTTATTGAAGAGAAGTTCACTTTTGGATCTTTTACCTCTACAGATGTCTTGGAGGCCTATGAAGATGAATACAATACACCCATAAGATTGAGCGTTATATCGACTTACCTGCAGAGATTGACAGAGAGAGGTATGTTGGTAAGGAATAGAACGAATTTAGGTTGGTCTTATCGTAGAGCTCAGTTGAACTTGCAACGTTAATCATTAGATTCTAGCCACCCACCCCTATTCTTCTAATGGAGAGAAGTTTCTCCATAATTGCATCAAATAAGACTTTAACCAGATAGTCAAAGGTTTTTGACTAATCATTAATTAAGATAACTTTTCGAATCAAGTACGGTCTGTGTATTAATAAAACAAACACAATTATCTTTTTTAAATCGGTCTACAATAGAAATGAAGGGGTGGGAGTGTTATAATCATTAATAATGGATCTGGAGATTTCCTTGATGAGATTTTCACTAAGGCCTTGTCCGGCCGTTCCTTATATAAAAATCGAGACGCTCTAAGGTCGGATTACATCCCTTCAAAACTACCTTTTCGTGAAAAACAAATAACATCAATAGGTGAGGCCTTGGCTCCTCTTCTTCACGGTTCGAAGTGCTCCAACCTTCTTATTTATGGCAAAACAGGAACAGGTAAGACAGCTGTCACTAAATACGTTCTCATGAGGTTGGAGGAGAAGGCCTCAAAACAAGGCCTGAAGGTAAAATTTGCTTATTCTAACACAAGGATGGCCGGCACAGAGTACAGAATTCTCGCTGATGTTGCGCAATCTCTTGGATTATCGATTCCTTTTACTGGCCTGGCCATAAGTGAAGTTTTTGGAAGGGTAAAATCAGTGATAAATTCATCAGAACTGAAAATAGTATTGGTAATGGATGAAATTGACTTTTTGGTAAGGAATTATGGTGATGATCTTCTATATGAGCTTACTCGTGCTAATGAACAACTTCCACAAGGCTATCTTTCTATTATTGGTATATCAAACGATCTGAAATTCAAAGAATTCCTTGATCCAAGAGTGTTGAGTAGTTTGAGTGAAGAAGAAATAGTCTTTCCGCCTTACACAGCAGAGGAGTTAAGGGCAATATTATACGATCGAGCTAAGATGGCTTTTTTTGAAGATTCCATAACAGAAGCGTCGATAAACCTATGCGCTGCATTGGCCGGCTCTGAACATGGCGATGCTAGAAGAGCTTTAGATCTGTTAAGAGTCTCTGGTGAAGTGGCAGAGAGAGAGGGTGCTACAAAAGTTGAGGAAAAACACGTAAGGATCGCTGTTCAGAAGATCGAGCAAGACCGCATGGTAGAAGCTTTAAGGTCTTTACCCCTTCACGCCAAACTCTTACTATGGAGTATAGTATCCTTAGGAGAGGCCAATTCTACTGGTGAAGTCTATGATCGCTACTCTAACATATGCCGGAAAAATAGTATAGAGTTATTAACTCAAAGGCGAGTCACTATGCTTCTTAGTGAACTTGACTTGCTAGGCCTAATAGCCACAAATCTGATAAGCAAAGGCCGTTATGGGAGAACTAAGAAGATCAGTCCATCAGTTCAGTTACAATTTGTGAGAGAAGTCTTCAAAGAAGATCCTGTCATAGGCTCGATCTTGTAGTGAATATCACATACTAGTGAAGTTCCTTAAGGTGACTTCTAATGTTGCCAAATTTACTATTGGTACTATACCTGGAGTGGGGTTAAGGCCCATATTCAATTGATAACATGTCTGACCCTGCCAAGTTCCAGAGTTAATTAAAAGAGTGTTTCGATAAATGTTAACATCAGCGGTATGTGTATGTCCCGCATGGAAAATATCTGGTATCTTTTCTATTACCAAATGGTCCTCTTTTTCTGGTGCTATAGGTGTCCTTCCTCCATATATCGGGGCCAGATGTCTAGCTTTGAGTAGTATTCTCATAGCTAATGTAGAGTTTGAGAATGTAAGGCCAGGAGTCATGGCCACAACATCGTCTAGACTTCTACCATGGTAAACTAACACGTTTACACCATGTAAATTCAAATAAACTGGATTGCCCAGCATTTTCACATTCTCCATAGAGTAAAGCTGATCGACATACTTCTTAGGTATGGCCGGCTGTGGTAGTGCTTGCCTCGCTGGGTCATGATTTCCAGGGATTATGAATATTTGGATGTGTTTTGGTATCTTCTCTATTAAATTGGCCACCTTCTTACACTGCTCATAAATATTGGTTTCTTCAAGCTCCTTGTCTTGATATGGATAAATGCCTATACCATCAACTAAATCGCCACCTATTATCATATACTTCAACCTTCTTACTATCAGATCATCACCCATCTTTCCATTAAGCCAAAGGAGAAACCTATTGAAGACATCAAGAAGAAAGGTCTTACTTCCAACATGTAAATCTGAAGTGAAAACAGCGTAGACAACTTTCTTCGATGTATTAGGCAAACGGTCAGGGATATCTGGTGAGTAAACATCCTTGGCTATTGCCAACCCTCTTTTACTGAACTGTAAGTCCAAAATTACCAATTGATCGAGGCAGATTTCAGAAGCATTCTTTCTAGCAGGATCTTCTAAGGCAACGGCTTTAATCTTACCGCTTTCATCATCAACAGTAAGCTCTACATAAGTCCTTTTGATCTTTTTACTCATGACAAGTCCAGCGATTTTCTGAGGACTATTAGATGACTCTTTTTTGAGATTTGATATTTGCCTTATTTGGTATGAATCTGGCCTTTTCCTTACAATCTTCATCAATTTTTCGAAACGACTTCTGAAAAGGCTTTGGAAACCCTTTAATCCCTCAACTGGTGAGATATCACTGGTCGGATCTTTGACTATTTCGAACTCTGGCTCTATATACTCTGGAGCCATAGGCTTTGCCTCAGCTTTAGCGTGTTCGATTTCTTTGAAACTAGGTGGTAGCACTTTTTCTATATCTTCTTTAACAATAATGTTTTGTTGATCACTATTGCCAAGCTTTGATTGAACAGCCTTTAAGACTAAGTCTACCACATCAATTTTTTCATCGATTTCTGAGAGAAAATCAAAAGCTTGAGGATGTAACTGGTACCCGCTAGCGAGCGCTTCTTTTATCGCTTTGGCTATTTTTGATGGCATCTAATGATAATCATCTTTCAGAGTTAAAAGGTATTACCCTTCAATTGTAAATCACTTAGGCGGGGGTGAAATCATTATAACGTTGTCTCCTCTGACTACTATAGTACCCAAAACATTCGCATTTCCTTCTTCTTGGATTTCTTCAGAGTTTTCCAGAAGCAAGTTCATATGTTGATCGAATCCTAAAAGGGTTCCTCGAATAACCTTTCCACCCTTCAGTTTTATCAACACTACTTTACCAAGGCTTTCATCGAGCACTTTAATAGCCATATCTACTGCCAAAGAACTCCGCCTCTAAACAATCTGGCTTAATCACACCATTATTTAAGTTATTCATTAAGCAAAAATTAGATAGGTATAAGTTGAATTCCAAGAGCTGAACCTATGAATACTGTATATATAGTAAGAAGCACAATCGACTCTTTCCATCCTAACCTTCTCATTGAAAGAAAATACCAGAAAAATACATTTGCTGTTAAGGACATGATAATCATATTGGTGTAGAGTCTCATATTAATAATCGGTTCAGAGAAGATAAAAACTAAGCCAAGTATGACTGTGATATTGAAAAAGCAACTGCCTATAGCATTCCCATAGGCTAATCTAGTTGCCCTTTCGACATGGCTTTGAAGCTCACTGCCAACTCTGGGAGAGTGGTCCCTATGGCTACAACCGTGCCCTCAATAAGAATCTTTGAAGCACCAAAAGCCTCTGCTATGTTAGAAGAAGAGTTGACGATGAAATAGGCACATACTACAACAATAGCCACTCCAAGAATTAGCCTCAAAAATTCCTTACCAAACTTCTTATGCTCTCTTGAAGGTTTTCCACCTAAATCTTTTATTGTGATCCTTGTCCTTAAAAGCTGTATATTATAAATTATGAAGATTGCTAACAGGAATATGCCGATGAAAGCACTTGCATATTCTCTATAGACAAGGTAAAGAGGAACGATCGAAGATATTAAGAGACCAAAGAAAAGGTTCTCGATTCCATGCTTTTCCAATTTTGGTAAGTCTTGGATGCAGTTAATACCCTTAGCACAAAGATAGAATAGTTGGTATTCCAATAATGAGGTAAATGTTTGCGATATTAGCGCCAAGAACATTCCCTGTACTTATCCCGGGCTCGCCTTCTATACTTGCAATAAGCGTAACCGCCACTTCAGGAAGTGAGGTTGATGTAGCCAGTATTATGAAGCCTACAGTTGAAGTTGCTAGACCTGTTGCTTCAGAACCCCCATAGCACCGTTTATGGCTAAAAGACTTCCCCTATCAAGAATAACAAATGCAACCAATAAGATGAGTAAATCAATCAGTAATTCATAATATGACATTATTCATTAATTAACATCTATCCAAAAATACTTTTTCTCTTAAACAAAAAACTCATATCAATCCTTTCTGTTTAATTCAATGTGAAAATATATACTCTGTCTAAAAAAGATACAAAGAACATTATTAACAAGATAGCTAAAAAATGGCCTATAACTCCAGAATTCGACAAACCCGTCCAAGTTAAAGTTAGCGAGATAGATAAATCTGTTCGTCTCTTAACCTTCACAAACTTTGAGGTCATTGAGCTTGACGATCTATTGATACCTTTCTTAAAGAGCAGTGAAATTCTCGAAAAATTCCCGTATGTCGAGGTGGATCAAGGCGCTGTCCCTCATATTTGTAACGGATCAGACGTGATGCGCCCTGGCATCATTGGATGGGGGGCCTTTAAGAAAGGCGATCTAATAACCGTCAAGGAGAGCAATTATAAAAAGTTCATAGCTGTTGGCATAGCCCTTATCGACCAATCAGATATGGAAAGTATGAAAAAAGGGGTTGTGGTAAAAAACCTTCACTATGTTGGGGACAAGTTCTGGCAAGTATGTAAACAGATTAAGGGTTGATTATATGATTGTCTATTGAGTTTAAAATCTAAACTAATAAATAATACTTCGTAAAAAGATAAATGGTTTGACTCAAAGTAACATAGAGGAGAAGACTAAAGAGACCGTTTATTTAAAAGCCCTTTCGCTAAAATCCCTAGAAGAATTACCCGGTATAAAAGACGATGTAAACAAAAGAATGATCCTCATATTAAGGATAACCCCTCTAGCACAGAAGGATGTGGAAGAACTCAAGAAGGCCGTTGAAGAGCTTTATCAATTCTCAGTCTCTATTGGGGGGGATATAGCGAGGTTAGGGGAAGAAAGGATAGTAATAACCCCTCCTGGCGTAAAGATATGGAGAGGTTTGTAATAATTCTTTATTAATAGAGCTTTATGGCTTCTTGAATCGATGGTTGAAGAGTTGGGATTTTAAAGATTCTTGAGATGACATTTGCTACATTTTCTGTCTTCCTTTTTTCACCATGCCCAACAATAACTCTTTGCAACTTTGGTCTAAGCTTACTCACAAATTTTATGATCTGATTATAATCACTATGACCACTAAAACCCTCAATCTTCTCAACTTGACAATTAATATCAACTATCTTAATCTTACCACTATCGCTCATAATACTCACTTGTTTTGTACCGTCTAGTATCCTTCTTCCTAAAGTTCCAGGAATTTGGTAGGAGACAAAAACTATCTTATTCTTCTCTAAAGGAGCAATTTCTTCAAAATATTCGAGCACTGGTCCGCCCTCTAACATACCTGATGTTGCCATTATTATTGCAGGCCTTTCCTGCAATGCTTCTGCTCTGTTATTAGGATGATCTATAGCGGTAAAGTATTCTGTGAAGAAAGGATTGACATCATCTCCAATTATCTTTGCCCTAAGCTCATGGGATAAATACTCTGGGTAAACTACATGTATTGCTGTAGCCTCTGATATCATACCTTCAACAAATATAGGTGCCTCGATGAGTTTGCCTTGCCCCATATACTCATCTAATACTAGCATTATCTCTTGAGCCCTTCCTACAGCAGGTACAGGTATCAGAACTTTTCCGCCCCTTGACAGGGTTTCATTAATAGTATTAACAAAGCTCAGTTCAACCTCTTCTCTAGATGGCATAATATCCTCTTTAGCACCATAGGTGCTCTCTGTTATCAAAGTTTCAACTCTTGGATAGTCTTTGACAGCGCCTTCCAATAACCTAGTTTTACCAAACTTATAATCTCCTGTGTAAAGTATGTTATGGTTTCCTTCACCTATATGCAAATGCACCATAGAGGAGCCCAAGATATGGCCTGCGTTGTTGAGGACAAGCTTCATATCAGGCGAAATATCTGTAACAAGCCCATAAGTTAAGGTTATACTATGCCTGATCACTTCACGAACATCCCTAAGATCATACAAAGCTTTTGCTCCTTCCATAGATGAAACTTTCACATAATCCATCTGCAGTAAAGTCATTAAGGGTAAAGTAGGCTCTGAACAGTATACAGGCCCATCATAACCGTATTTGTAAAGCACGGGGAGGAAACCATGGTGGTCTAGATGAGCATGACTTATTACAACACAATCTATGTCCTCTAAATCTATGTCAACCCAATCGAGACGTGGGTAGGCATCCCAAGGATTCTTGGCACCAGGGTTTATACCACAATCAAGCAATATCTTACTCTCTTTTGTCTGCACAAGAATCGCCGATCTGCCTACTTCCCCAAAGGCGCCAAGTGTTAAAAGGCTGACTTCAACATCAGAGCTCAATCTTGATCTAAAAATTCTTTCTCCAGTTTCTTTGTAAAACTTCTCACGAGATTCTGGTGCAGACTTTATGGCATGATATATACTCTGAATACTTATTGAGGGTATAGGGGGCGCTCTTTTTACCTTGACCTTCCAGCCTGTTTTATAAGTCAAATCTACTAGGCTAAATCCTTTCTCAGCAGTCAATAACTGAGGCTTTTTTACTTCGATTACTAAGTCTCCTAAAGCATCATCAAAGAAAATATTGTTGACTTCTACTTCCTTGGGAAGATAATTCATGACGATCTCTTTAGCCTCACTCTCAGGCTTTCGGATCGACTTTTCAGTCCTTATTGTTACTCTTTTCTTCACTGTATTAACTAGGTCAGAAATTATATAATTATTTGAGAGCAAGAACTCCGGCCTTTTAGTGTAAAGGGCTATCCTTGGTCCTTCATACTCTATTCTAGTTACTTCAGCTTCAGCTGGGATACTCTGCAATATAGTACCCATTACTTCAAGGGTTGAACTCGTATTCTGCTTTTGAGACATAACCTCAACCAAAAACCTTAGTGAGAAGTTTCTTCTTCTCTTCTTCAGAAAGTTCTTTGTAACCATCTTTATTAATGATTACAACATCGAAGCTATCTCCACTCATAGCGTCTCTTTTCATGGCTGAAGTTACAGCCTTAACAGCTGTGAGCATTCCTTTCTCCAAAGTCAGACCATCCTTATACTCGCTTTCTAGTATACCATAAGCTATGGGGGAGCCACTTCCTGTAGAAACGTAATTTTCTTTGGTAAGAGAGCCAAAAAGATCAATATTAAAAATGCTTGCGCCTGCATCATCATAGCCCCCTACCAAGACATCAGCTATGTAAGGGAATAACCTAGACGAAAAGAAAACATTAGAGGCTAGTCTGGCAGCCGATTTAACTGATAGAGGTACCTTCTTCTCCAACTTATATATGCCAGCATAATACCTAAGAGTGTCTACTACATTTTGAGCATCTGCAACAGTTCCAGATATAGTCATCCCTAAATGGTCATCAATTTTATAGACCTTCTTTCCCTTTTTATGCGCTATGAAGCCTCCTGACATCGTAACTCTTGTGTCAGTAGCAAATACTACGCCATCGGTGCACACTAGCCCTACAGTTGTAGTTCCCTGATATACCAATGACCTAACAGGTTTAGAATCCAACATATTCACCCTTTTACTTGATTAAAGAACCTTAACTTCATAGATAATAAAGGAATCCCTTTAAATAAGTTTTCCTACAACCTTGAAGTGTCTTGAACCGTCATTTAATGGAGTTGCCAAGAAGGATTTTGATCGGTTATGATGTGATAACAGAATTGGGGAGTTTCATAAAGGATTTGGGCTTTGGGCATGAAGTTCTGATAATATCTGGCATAAATGTAAAAAATTTAACCGAGAAGATCATAAGTGAATCCCTGTCATCCTATGGATTATCTTATTTTTGGCATCCTATAGATTCTGCTACGATAGATTGCGTAAATCAAGTAGTAGATGTAGCCAAAAATCATCAATCAAAATTACTTATAGGTCTTGGTGGAGGAAAGTCTATAGATGTTGCAAAACTTAGCGCATATTATGCTAATCTAGCCTTCATCAGCGTTCCTACTAGTGCTTCTCATGACGGTATATCAAGCCCTTTCGCTTCCATAAAAGGAATGAACAAACCCTTTTCTTTAATGGCTAAATCTCCTGTTGGTGTTCTTGCTGACATAGCGCTTATAGCAAATGCGCCGAGAAGGCTTCTTGCAAGCGGTTGTGGCGATCTTATAGCTAAGATGACGGCTGTGAAGGACTGGGAGCTTGCCAGAGATGAGAAAGGTGAATACTTTGGGAACTATGCAGCAAGCCTAGCCCGCTTGAGCGCTAACTTGATCGTAGAAGAATCTGAAAAGATAAGCAAAGGAGATAAGGATAGTGTAAGAGACGTAGTCGAAGCCTTGATAAGTGCAGGAGTTGCAGCTTGTATAGCAGGGAGTAGTCGGCCTTGTAGTGGTTCTGAGCACTTGTTCAGCCATGCCTTAGACATACTAGCTCCCAATATTGGTCTTCATGGTGAGAAATGTGGCATAGGAACGATAATAATGGCAAAACTTCATAATCTAGAATGGGAAAAGATTGCAACTTCATTAAAGAAAGTTCATGCACTAACCAACGCTTTTGAAATAGGAATAGACCCCGATCAAATCGTAGATGCCATTCTGTTAGCTCCTAAGATTAGACCCGAAAGATACACAATTCTTCATAAGCTTAAATTAGATCGTGAATCAGCCAAAAATCTTGCAAAATCCGTTAATATCATCTAAAGATTTGGATTAAGCCTTTTCCTCTTCCTTAGTTGCTTTTTCTTGCTCTGGTTGCGCTGAAGTTGGTGCTGTAGGCTTCTTTCCTTCATATAATTCGATGAAATAGACTTTATTTGCATTCTTGATAAACTTGAATATGTCATTTGAAATGGCTCTTTTTATTATCTGAAGGCCTTCTAAAAGGTAAAGATCAGCAGGCAGCTTGATCTTAACACTATCATCTTCAATAATAAGCTCTATCTTATCTTCTTCAACCGGGATTCTGCGCTTTATTAATGCAATTATCTTATCCTTGTCTGTCTCAACTTTTCTCATAATATCTACATCATATATCAGTGTCTTTCCAGCCAGCCTATGATTAAAATCGATCTGTGCTCTGCCCGATCCAACGAACCTTACTATGCCTATCTTATTCTCAACCTCAACCTCATCACCAACACGAACTTCTGAAGCTTTTTCTCCAAACTTCCTTAATGGTATCATCTTCACCTTAGTAGGGTCTCTTTGACCAAAACCCTTCTCAGGGGGTATTTCTACGCTGATTTTATCTCCAATGTTTGCCGATGCTAAAGCCTCATCTAAACCCTTAAGAACCCATCCCTCTCCTATAGCGATTAACTTCGGTTCATACTTTCTAGAAGGATCATGAACTCCAAGCTTTTTAGCTTCATCCTCAACAGTCACTTCTATTATTTCATTCGTATCCTTTACCTTAGCTATGTAGTTGACGTATACTAACGTGCCTGTCTCTATCGGCATATTTATAACCGAAATTGCTGAGAAGAGAAGAATAAAAATACTTTTTGCCTATTTTGCCTCTCTACTGAAAACATCTCTTGCCGCTGATATACTATCGTTAAACTTTGATTCGAAGCCAAGATCACTTAATGCCATGTTTAAGGCACTTATAACTTGCAATACTTCAGCCTGAGTTATCAAACCCATCGATCCTATCCTAAATATGCTTCCTTTGAGCTTGCCTTGCCCTCCAGCTATCACTACATTGTACTTATTTCTCAAAATCTCTCTAAATGAAGAATCGCTTATTTTAGGAGGATATTTAATTGCTATCACAGTATTTGATCTAAATTCTTCTTCAGCGAAAGGCACTAATCCCATGCTCTCTACGGCTCTGTAGATGGCTTCGGCACATTTTTTATGCCTATGGATACAATTCTCAAGCCCTTCTTCTTTTATCATCTTCAATGCTTCATCAAGAGCAAAGTATAATGGAATGGCTGGCGTGTATGGTGTTTGCCCTTCTTTTTCATACTTTCTATAAGCTTTTAAGTTGAAGTAAAATGTATTAGTCGACTTTTCTATTACAGACCAAGCCTTTTCATTGATCGATAGTAAAGAGAGTCCAGGTGGGCACATGAGGCATTTTTGGCTACCAGCAATGCAAATATCTACATGCCAATCATCAACAGGTAAATCATCTCCAGCAAGAACTGATATGGCATCTACTATAAACAATAAATCACGCTCATCACAAAATTCGCCTATCTCCTTTAAGCAATTTACCTTTGTTCCTGTTGAGGTCTCATTGTAAACAAGTGCTATAGCTTTTATATCTCTATCTCTCTTTACAGCTTCCTCTATCATATCCATGGTAACTCCTTTGCCCCATTCTACAGGGACTTCTACAGGCTTTCCACCCATTGCCACGATATTATCTCTTAACCTTTCACCAAAGAAGCCGAAGTTAGGTACGAGTATCTTGTTCGCGCCTTGCACTATATTGCTCACTGCACACTCTACTCCTCCAGTACCAGAAGCTGTTAGGATCACTACATCGCCCTTTGTCTGAAAGACATATTTCGCATTTTCTAAAATTTTTGCATAAAGCTCTTTAAACTCAGGGCCTCTATGATTTATTATGGGCCTAAGCATAGCCCTCATAACTCTTGCAGGAACATTAGTAGGGCCTGGTACCATTATCAGTTGCCTTGGTTCCATTACTTTTTACCATCCTTGGATTTGAAGAAATGATTAACCATCTTTATTTAAGTTTCGATCATCCAAAGAATTATATCCTTTACATCTAAGATGTAAAAGGGGAGAATGGTCAAGAGAGGTCTATTCATAGGAAGATTTCAGCCTTTTCATAAAGGCCATTTGAAAGTAGTGAAGGATTTACTGGATAAAGTTGAAGAATTAGTAATAATAGTAGGAAGCTCACAGCATAGCCATACTAAAGACAATCCCTTCACCACTGGAGAAAGAATAACTATGATAAGATTAGCTCTTAATGAAGAGGGAATAAACCCTTCTCGTTATTTAATAATACCAGTTCCAGACGTTGAAATGCACTCCACATGGGTTTCTCATGTAATATCCTACTCTCCAAAGTTTGATGTAATCTTCTCAAATGAACCTTTAACCCAAAGACTTTTCATAGAAGCAGGCTTTAAAGTTGAATCTATACCCTTCTACAATAGGGAAAAATTATCTGCTACAGAGATAAGGAAGAGGATTTTATCTAATGAGAATTGGGAGGAATTAGTTCCAAAGAGTATAACAGAATTCATAAAGCAGATAGACGGTGTTAATAGAATCATCGATCTATCGAAGAATGATAAATGAAAAGCCCATTGCAAAAATATGCTCATAAAACTTTAAAACAGCTTTTGAATTAAAATTCACATAGGCTATTACTATGGGCTTTGTCAAGGCTCGTGTTAAGATCAGAGGCAAAAGTGAAATCACATTCGAAGATATTCTAATAGATTCAGGAGCCAGCTTTACAGTCCTACCTCTAGATGTTGCCGAAAAACACCTCATTGAAACCCCCTTTGAAGTCGAACTTACACTTGGAGATAAGAGGAAGGTTAAAGCCAAGGTCTTCATTGGTGAAGCAGAGATAGAAGGCAGGAAAGGACCAGTAAGAATACTTACCTTTAAAGAGGCTGTACCAGTTATTGGCGTTGACACCTTGGAAACACTTGGGCTTAGAATCAACCCTGTCACGGGCAAAATTGAGAAAACTGAATACTACATGCTCTACGTCTAACTTCACCAAGTGAAGGAAAGCTTTTGAGAAAAGGGCTATTGACCCCTCAATTCGACTTAGGTGATGATGCATGAGATATCTTGGAATAGACCTTGCTGGAGTTGAAACTAGAGAAAGCGGTATCTGTGTACTTGATGAAGATTTAAGGGCTAAGGTCTTAACTTTAAAAAGCAATAATGAGATAATCAATTATATCATCAAAACAAGACCAGATATAGTAGCAATAGACGCTCCTTTAAGCCTTCCTTTTGGTAGATGCTGTCTGAAGGATACATGCTCATGCAGAAACAAAGGTCATCTAAGGCAATGTGATAAAGAGCTTTTGAAGATGAAGATAAAATTCTTTCCAGTAACATTAGGACCTATGAGAAAACTGACTGAAAGAGGTATAAGACTAAAGGAGATAATTAAGAGAAAAAACTTCCAAGTTATTGAAGTTTATCCAGGAGGCGCTCAAGATATGCTTGGAATACCGAGAAAGCAGAAAGGCATAGATGAATTAAGAAAAGGTTTGATGAAGATTGGCATAAAAGGAATATCTAAAGTTACTAACCATGATGAATTAGACGCAATAACATCAGCATTAGTTGGAAAGATGTATATTAAAGGTAATTACTTGGCATTGGGTAATTCTGAAGAGGGGTTGATAATAATGCCTAGGAAAGACTTTCATAAATAATTTAGAAGTGGTGAATTTTATCATTGAATGAGAAGATAATCATAGATGGTAGCTATGGAGAAGGGGGAGGTCAGATTCTAAGGACTAGTGTTGCTTTATCTACAGTCATGGGAATACCTATAGAAATAGTGAAGATAAGAGCCAAGAGAGATAATCCTGGGTTAAGACCTCAGCATATAGGTGCTATAAAAGCTGTGGCTTCTTTATGTAATGCTAGTGTGGATAACTTAAGGATAGGTTCTGATAGAATAATCTTTACTCCTGGCAAGATGCGTCCAGCCTTTTTAAGATTAGACATTGGTTCTGCTGGTAGCATCACTTTATTACTTCAAGCGATTATACCATCTGTTAGTCTAAGCAGAGTTGAATCAGAGCTTGAGATAATAGGTGGGACTGATGTAAAATGGAGCCCTACCATGAATTATTTTACTAAAGTTGTTTTACCAGCCTATAGACTAGTGGGCATAGAAGCTGAGCTTGAAGTAAAGAGGAGAGGTTACTATCCATTAGGAGGAGGGATAGTTAGAGTTAGGATAAAGCCAGCAAAGGAGTTAAAACCCCTAAACATTATCTCATCAGAGAATCCTTCGCCATCAATCATAAGCATATGCTCCAAATTACCTAGAAGTGTTGCTGAGAGACAGTTAAAATCTGCCAGAGACTATCTTTCAAATCAAGGAGTAAATTTAAAATATTTTGAAGTAAATGTTGAAGATTCTATAAGCCCAGGATCATCCATTCTTATCTATTCTGTAGGCGAGCCAGGTCCATTCATAGGTGGTGATGCTATAGGTGAAAAAGGCAAACCAGCGGAAGAGGTCGGGAGAGAAGCGGCTAAGCTCTTCTCTGAAGGATATCTTTCTAATGCACCTATAGATAGACATGTAGGGGATATGCTCGTAACATTCCTGCCTTTTGCAAAAAGCGAATCAAAGTTTAAAGTCTCAAGAGTAACTCAGCATCTAAGCACGAATCTATACATAGCAAGCATATTCACTAAATGTCAGTATAATATTGATGAGATGCCAGATGGTACAGCCTTAGTAAGCATTAAACCTATAAATACAAATTAGTAACATGTTTTCGGTCTATAAATTTAGTAAATCCCTGCTGGCCTTGAAAGCTTATTTCTCTGTTGGATTATATCCTGCCTTAATTCTTGGACATTTATCTCGTCTAGGCTTGGAACTAGGGCTAATTTCTCGCCTTTAATATCTGGCGAATTAGCTCTAACTCCTTATCATTGAACCATCCTGATAGTTCTGCAGTCTTTAAGAAGTCTCTCTTTCTCTCTTCGTCTCTATTTTTGTTTATAGGCTGAGTTGATAGGTATTCTATGGCTGGCTTGAAGGCCTCCCTCATATTCTCTATGAGAGATTCTGGTAAGTTCTTTCTTGTTGTATAAACGGCTTCTATATTACCTCTATGCCCCATAAAGAACGATTGCCAATGGGGATGCACTTTAGCCATTAAGAGACATGTATCGAAGTATGATCTAAGCACGTATGGTCTCGCTTTTAGGAATCTCCTACATGAAGGTCTTAATATTCTCGCCATTTTGTCTTTACAAAGAGTTTTGCTCTTTTTGTTATTTGTCGCTATAACTGGACTTTTCTCCGTCAATTCTTCTCCTCTCGCTCTTCTCTCTTTAAGATAAGCTATGAGATATTCACACCCCTCTTCGATGAGAAAGGTGAAATACCTTGTCGGAGTCTTATTGGCCTCTGCTGGTATGTGAATCAAAGCTGGCGTTCTTTTCATTTCTAGCTTCTCTATATTAAGATCGATTATATCGCCGAGGGTTATGCCAAAAATACTTTCGAACCTTAGACCTGCGAAGGCCATTAACGACGCTATGGCCCTTCCTCTTACTCCTAGCGATAAGAGAACTTCTCTAATCTGGTGTTTCTCAGGAATCTTCTCATCTGTTAAAGTTGGGGTTGAACTTTGGTTAGAAAGTTTTATGTCCAAATCCGCTTTGATTTTCTTGTGCTCAAGCCAACTTTTTATTGCACTCAAGTAAAGATTTTGGGATTTTGGCGTTAAGGATCGAAATTTCTTAAGCAACCATCTCTTTAGGGTGTTGTCTTTCTCCGAGATAGTTAGAGGGTTTAGGTCTTTTTTCATTGAGTTAAGAATGTATAAATATGTTTTAGCCGTGCCCTTGCTCTTTAGGGATAGTGAATTGTGCCAGTCTTGGATGTCTAAGTCCTCCAAAAGTTCTTTTGCGGTCATCACTTTTGGATACCTCCTTTGCCCGCATCGGCATTTGACCTCTCGGTCTCGGCTTCATTCATAAGAGTATAGGGGGCTCTCGAATTTAAGCCTTTGAGTCTGTTATAGCTTAAGCCAGCGATGAGAGGCAAGGTAAAGCTCACTTTAAGGTAGAGATGGAGGCTTAGCTTCAAAACCCATTCTTATTACCACCGAGCTTTGTTTTATGCACTCTGTAAGAGTGTTCGTAAGTCTCTTCGAAACTCTCAAAGACTTCTAAGCATAGACCACATTGAACCCTTCTTGAATTTGATTCTTCTTCAGCATTAATAGGAATATTTATCCCATGCACTTTTTTGTGGACTTTTAGATCGTATCCATTGATGAAGTAAGAGCCACAAATGTCACATTGGAGTAAAAACACTTTCGGACTTTCAGGCTGTTTTCTTTTTACAATTCCTTCTCTTCCAATAAAGGTGATAGATGCGAAGCCTAAAGAACCACAGTCCTCACAAAGATCAGCACTAAGTTTATTGACTTTATGTGAGGTATCTATCTGTTTTACTTTGATCGTTACCAATCCTCCCCATTCTTCAATATATTTGTTGACGTGATCTTCACATAGAACCTTGTTTTGCAAAATGATCTGCTCACTTTTTGCCAGCATCCTTTGATCGCTTCCATTCATTGAAACAATTATAGCAAAGGATTGAACCGTCTTTTCGCTCAAAGTGGAAAGCGTTTAAAGAAGCACCACATTTACTACATAGCTCAATCTTTTTTTCTTTGGTCTCTTTAAGTGGTGATTCAGGTGACGCAAGTGATTTATCTTCTGTTTTTTTTGGTGAAGAGGGTCGATGGATTAAGTCAGACTTTTTAAGATCATCAACTTTTAACTCCTCAAATTCTTCTAAGCTTTTTATAGCGTTCTTCACTCTCTCATCTAGTAAAAGGTAGTTACCATCTTTACAGTGCCTCACATTGACGCCCTTTACTATATCGAGCCTTCGGTACCATGAGGATAACGTGCTGGGGGCAGGGACTTTTTGATCGTTCTGCTTGCACCACTCAATAAGCTCATTAGTAATATCAGGTAGCCTAATCTCAGTCTTCCCTAGCTCCGTCTTTGGATTATTGACATGTTGCTTTACTATATCGACAAGCTTAAGAAACCTAGCATCATGCTCTCCAGCCTCTTCAAGCCTCTTCTGGTTTATTGCTGCTACAAGATCGTCTATAATTTCAGGTGTATCTATCAGCCTCGCGACTGATATTGCTGTATGTACTAGCTCTGCATCTCTCCCACGTAAAGCTTCAAGCAACCTCACTTCAGAGGGTAAGAAGCCTTTAGTATGCTTACGGTATAATCCTTCTCTAAATTCCTCTTTTGATAAGGATGCTAGCTCTCCAAAAACAGACTTGGATGCGTCACCTGAATCACCTGAATCACCAGCTTCATATTTGCTCAGGAAATCGAGCCTCCAAAACCAAAGCTCCCGTGTAAGTTGATTAGCTATATCTCTGCGATATTTGTTGATTATAGGAACTCTATGATCCGAAGACTTTAGTAGCTCGATGTAGGTAAGGCTTCTAGTCTTTAATGCTGCTTCATGCTCTGAATGAATCGTAAAGGCTCTAACAGCATAGGGATCAGTTATGTCTGGTTGATTCTTATCAGGGTTCCAACGAATATAATGCCCACCAGGTCTGTAGCCTACTCTCGATAAGGCTTTACTAGTCTCACCAGCAAACTCATCGTACTCATCAAAACCCCAGCTTGCTCGATAGAATTCGCCTACTCTTCCCTGGCTTGCATCACTGACAGAGCTCCCAGCCAGACCATGATAGAAAAGCTCAGTTTCAGCTTCTAATGCCGTTGTCTTACCTGCTCCAAAAGAGCTGGCAAAGGTGATGTAAAATAGCGAAGTCCTCAAAACATCCCTTAGCTGACTTTCGAACACGCCGAGGGCAGATATGGTAGCCTGCCATTCATTTGTCAGATCAATGAATACAGTAAAGTACTTTTTAATTAAACTGAAGAGTTCACTACCACTCATTACTCTCTTTCTTTCCTTAATGAAGTCCATGACTTCTTGCCTTGGTGGGGTTGCCCATGGAAGAGTGCCTAGTAAAACCTCTTTAAAGCGAAACTCATCACCATCAAGCGATAGAAAGAAGCCCTTGCGTTCTTGGTCATAGTTTACCCTGCTCACACCTTTCTTCCCATCTTTGATCCATACATACCAACCATCACCTATAGGCTCGTAAATGAATGGCTTTATACCCCCAGCAGCATCGAGGGGAGGTTCATCTCCGATTAAGAACTCTCGTTGCTCCCAGCTTCCTGCAAACTCCACAAAAGCATCACTATAAGGTGAGATTGAATATTTGCCTTCGCTTACTCCTTTATATGCGGACTCAATAGTTCTTTTTACCTCAGTAGTATCAAGGGGTGGTTTACACCTTCTGTTAAAATCTAAGAGTATATGATAGGCTTCTTCTATCGAGATACCATACTGAACCATAGCAACAGTGAGCTGAAAGATGGTGTTATTCCGCCTTCCTTCCTCGACTGGTTTTTCAAGTCTTGCTTTAATCCATTCAGGAAGCTCTGATGTAGTTGATAATTTCCTGATAGGCTCAAGTTCAGCCCACCTCTTCTCAAGGGTCTCCAATTCGTCCATTGCTAAATTAAACATATCAAAGGCATTTTGAATAACTGTAATCTTACTTGAGGGTTCCCTTTCTACGGTTCGAGGTTTTCGTGCCAGCTCTTTTATTTCGTCGATACTCAGTGTATGAAGCTCCTCAAGGGTTAGAGGGATCTTAAAGAGGTTTGAGCGTTTGTTGACCGTATTCTCTAATCTGACCATTCTTCTTCTATCGAAGGTACTCATATCAAGCGTACTCAGCTTTAGTGTGTCTCTAAGCTTCTCAGCGATAAATCTCCAGATTATGTTGAGTTTTTCGTGAGGCTTAGTACCGAATACTCTTCTGTTGATAAATACGTGAAAGCCTTTCGAACCGCTAAAGCAGGTCCATATAGCTTCTTCAGGTACGCCCACTTTCTCGATGAAGTAGTTTATAATTTTGAGAGCTTCTTTTCTTGCTAGTTCTAAATCCTTACAATCGAAATCGAGGAGCAGGCTTGAAAGTATCGGCCCTGTGTATGGGTCGTATGTCTGGAAACGATAGACCGAGCTATACGCCTCAACGTCCTTATCGAACGTCATCCTCTTTAACTCTTCAAGCGTGACAAGCTTGGGTGGCTTTGAGCGGTAAGTTCCTATGCCGATCTCAACAAAGCAACAGCCGTAATCATCAGGGCTAATAGCAGACATAGTTAGAGTCACCTCGTCTAAGGATAATTAGGTAAAGAAGCATGTTATGTGATCTTTGATAATGTATTATGAGACAAGAAGGCTAGAAAGCTATCAAAATGATAGTAGCATGAAAAAGCTCTTTATATATTATCAAGATATATTCTTAGCTTATCACGATCTTTCACAACATAGTCGCTACCATCTTTATACACGAGCCCCTGATTTACGTAGTAACGAAGCTCCTGGGCGACTTGGTTTGGATTGGTAATTCGCGATTCATCTTTGATTTTGGTGTAATTAGCTCTTCCAAGATTATACAAGGCTTTACCAACGTTAAGCCGTGCTTTAAGGGCCTCTTCAATTCTGTTTATCGCTAGAAGCGGGAGAGACTCAAATAGTCTTCTCTTTCCTAACTCAGGCAATCGTTCTAGAGCATCTTCTACCTCTACATCTATTTCCTCCCCAGTGGCATAGACCTCAGGAATCTTAGCGTAGATGGGTGAAAGTTGGTTCCAATGTTTTAGACAAAGAAAGGTGAGAAGAGGCTCACCCTTACCACCATTCTCATCGATTCTAAAACGAGCTTTTTCAAGACATCCCTTTATATCACATCCCAACGCTGTTGGCCTTGGCTTCTCCCGCACCCGAACCATGAGATATATACAAACAGCGTGATGGGCACAAATTCTAACTTGAATGGATGGATCAATTTCCTGATCATAAAATATGATTTCAGCATCCTGATTACAGCCTATAATGCTACACTTCAACATAAACCCTCTTTTACTCTCATCTATGTTGGATTGGAAATAAATACCTTAGCCTTAGTTCAAATCGGAGAAAAAGAAGGTAAAATTCAACATTCTTTACAGTCATCCGCTATGATAGCTTCTTCCACATTTTTTACATATGATCGTCCATATACCTGATTGACCTTGTTTGGCATCAAACTTTTGGCTCCAATCGCTACCCTCTTTTATCTTCCACTCATTACCACAATCTTCGGACTTGCAATGAAGGTGAACAATTCTACCTTCTTTAAGAACTAGTTGTATTGCTCTACTTGGCTTTCTTGAAATTCTTTTTTCAGTTTTGTCTTCAATCTTCGATTCTACGAGCACCTTGCCTGTTTGATCTTTAACTTTAATGCCTAGGAATGGTTCAACAATTTCTGATATGATATCGATCTTTTTATCTCCACATGAATATGTGGTTACGGTTATATTCCTAGATTTCTCAAAATGAACTATATCTGTTAGCTGACTACAGCTAGGACAAATCTCTCCCATAATTACATCACAAAGACTTTCCCTTTAAAACTTTAATCTTTCTTAGTTTGGACTCCCTTCAAATCTCTCCAACTAATTCTTACAATCTTTCCTTTTGAATCGACAAGCAAAGTTTCAAGTCCCAGTTTTTTAGCAGCAACCCAAGGGGTACGCCTAAACACAAGCTCTTGATAGGTTATCGGGAAGGCTAACCCATAACGATAATGCCTCTCATGCTTAACCCTTTGAACAATCTCTCCTAATGCTGATACAAAGGCAACCTGCCTTCCTTTCTCTGAAGAATCTCCCTTACATTCAACTATAAAGTAATTCTGGCTCTTCACTCTCTTAACTTTGATATCTTCACCATGCTCAGATATTGTTTTGACTTTTGATATTACTCCATAGCCTTGCTTACTCAACCATTCCAATACTCTATTTCTAACAAATTCCTCGGTGAGCTGCAAACCACTTTCCTATACTTTCCTTATTGCTATTAACATATCGATTGCGTTAGTTCCTATTTTTGTAATTATACAACTATACAAAAATAATATGTTAGAGAAGGCTGGTAAAAGTAATGGCTTAAAGCTTAGATTTCTTTTCGGGAAGGGAGTAGTGGACATAATCCTCTTTTTGGAATATAAAGGAAAGGCTAGATACTCTGAAATCAAGAAAGAGAGATACGTTATTGGAGATAGGTCTCTAAGCCGAACACTTAAGAAACTCCAAGAGAAAGGTATAATATCTCGGGCGGCACTACCCACGTTTCCTATATCAACAAGTTATTCGTTAACTGAGAAAGGCAAGGCTGTAGCGAAGCACCTTAAAGAACTTGCCTTAGAGTTAAGTTAATGGGTTAAGCGATTGAAGAGCAATTTAGTTTTAAAAACTTACCATATTCCATAAATAGTTTTTGACCTATCTTAAAGTTAGGATAGATCGTTTCTACAGTTTTCCAAAATCTCTTTGTATGTCTCTTTGTGAGTATATGTGCCATCTCATGGACAATAATGTATTTTAAAGCACTTTTTGGCAATGCTGCTGCGTTTATTTTCACTAAAATTTTGTTTCCTTTGAGCTTTGCGATTCTCTGTTTCTTGTTATCAATCTTTTCCACAACCTCAAAGTCCAAATCTCCAAAAACCTCAATCTTCCCTTCTTTTTTTATCTGATCAAAAATCTTGAAAAGCTGAGAGTAAAGAAGATCAGCTGAAAATTCTTTATTGTTCTTGAATTGAAGTAGATCTTTTTGCCTTCTCATCTTATTCCCTCCAGAGCTCCAAATATTCCATCTGTTAATTCATCCAACTTACTCCTATAATCTCTAAACTCTGAAAGTAGCATGAGCCTTATTTCCGCCATAATTTTACGCCTAACATCTCTTTGTAATTGCCATCCTTTGAAAAGCAATTTCTTCTTTTCTAAATAAGTTAAAAGACTGTTGATAAAATTGATGACTTTTTGTTTTTCTAACTCAGGAAGGACAATCTTTACCGCTTCATATATTGAATACTTATCTTTCCCTATCTCCTTCTCTTCTCTCTTCCATTCAACTATCTTTTCAGAGATACTCAAAAGCCTCTGCACTGCTTCTCCTATCTCGATCTTTCTAGCCCTTAATTCTTCATAAGTCATCTCAACTTCTTTGCTTAAGTTCATAAAGAAGGGCGAACTTGAGTGGATTTTGCTTTCATTTTGAATATTAGTTATAACATCTATTGCTGCCCCTATAGTCTTTGGCGGTGATCTTTTAAGAACTTCTATATATCCTTCATCTACACCTATAGTTGGATATGTATCATTGATTTGTTTTACGTTTATTGTCTGCTGTATGAGTTGAACCGTCTTTTTCGAAAAGCTATCTATCTTTAACTCATCTACATTTGCTTTTTTGAATTTTTTGTAATATGCAACGTATATTTTGACTAACCATGTATAATCTGGCAAATAATCTATAAGAAACGGTTCTCCTTTAAGCATTTCATAGGACTTCATTAAACTCTTCATATTTTTTTCAAACTTCTTCGCTTCTTCTGGATTAATCATCAGGCTTAAGGCATTTTCTAAGCTCTCGTGCGTATCTTCTCTTTTCACGCTTTTAAAAATCTTCAAAGTTTCATCAATAAGCTCTTTAAATAATTCCTTTTCTTTGCTCAAGTCTCTTATGACAACTTTTAAAGCCTTTGCATCACTTGCTTCGAATTTTTCAAAAGCTTTTTCTAACTCTATCAATATGCCAATGTAATCATTTATTAAGCCGAATTTTTTGTTCAGAAAAGGTCTGTTTGTCCTAGCTATTGCCTGTAATAATCTGTGCTCTTTTAATGGTTTATCCAAATACATAGTCCATAGGTTTGGAGCATCAAAACCAGTTATTAGCATGTCAGTAACTACTAGGATCTTTGGCTCTTTTCCTGCCTTAAATCTCTCAATTATCTTCCTATGAATCTCCTTTACGTCTTTAGTGCCATACTTTTCTTGTAGCTTTTGAAAGTAATCCCTGATAATTCCTTTATCGTTTTGATTAAATGTCATCACAATTTCAGAATAATTTGAAGGTAAGAACTCATCAATAGCATTTTTGTATTGAATACAAGCCTCTCTATCAATCGTAACTATCATGGCTTTTAGTTCTGTTGGTTCTACAATATCCTTAAAGTGCTCTGCTATATCATTAACTATGATCCTAATTCTTTCTGGTTTTTTGACAAAAGCCTTGATTACACTAATCTTCTTCCTTAACTCTTTCTTCTCTTCTTTAGAAAGAGCTTCTATCTCCTTCTCTTCGAACTCTACAAATTCCTCTAGTTGCTTTTTGTTAAGATGGTATTGAGGTAATCTTACTTGATAAGATAATGAGACTGTAAAACCATCTTTTAGAGAGTCTAGCATTGAATACCTATCTAGATAAAGCTCATCTTTAGGGCAAAACTTTTGAAATGTATTTCTTTCTATTTTTGATAATGGTGTACCAGTAAAACCAAAGATAAAAGCATTTTTGAAAACACTACGCATCATAGTTTCAAATTTTCCGTAATGGGTTCTATGCACCTCATCAGCAAGAACGATTACGTTCTCTCTTTTAATCTCTATCTTATCACCTTCTTTTTTAAGTTGTAAGAATTCTTTTGGGCTGAATTTTTCTATCGTTACCAGGAAGATTCCTCTTTTTCCTTCTCTTCCCCATTTTAGAATTTCAATAAGCTCTTTAACGGAATGAACTTTTTCTATAGGGACTTCAATAAATGAAAAATCCTTCTCTATCTGCTCCTCTAAATCTTTTCTATCAACCATTACAAAGATGCTAGGTCTTTCAGCCTCTGGGCAATGAAAAAGCTTCCAAGCTGAGAAAGCCATGGCATAGGTTTTTCCAGAGCCTTGCCAATGCCATATCAAACCAAACTTTTTATCTTCCTTCTTAGTTAAGGTATTCATTACTCTTTGAAATATTCTATTAGAAGCTCTGAACTGCATGTATCTTACCATTATCTTCGTTGACTTGTCTCTCTCTTTTCTGATAAAAGTGAAGTTTTCAATTAAATCTAAAAGGTTTGGCTTAGATAAAAGACCGTAGATGGTTATTTTTAGTATGTCATCTTTAAATTCATCAATATTGAGAGGATAAGGATCTTTCCATACACTTAGGAAGTTTCTTTCCTCCTCTTCCTCTCTAAAGGAGTTTGGAAAATAGTAAGTCTTTATCCCATCTGTTGCTATTGAAAATTGAACATACTTGAAGATTTCAGGGGCTTGTTCTTCATATCTCTTAATCTGTCTATAAGCATCGGTCCAATCAACCTCTTCTCTCGTTGGATTCTTGCCTTCAATAAGCACTAAAGGAATACCGTTGACAAGAAGAACTACATCAGCTCTAATATTTCCCTTTAAACCTTCTACTCTAAATTGATTCGTTACAACAAAATCATTGTTCTCAATATCTTTAAGGTCTATTAGCTTTATGACTCTCTCTTTACCTTCTTTCTGTAATGGGACTACTAAACCATTTCTAAAAATATCTAAGAATTTCCTAATCCCTTCAAGGTTTGCTGGAATTGTTCTCAATGAGACAATGATAAAATCTAGATCAGCATCTGTTAATTCTACTTTGCTGTTTACCCTTCTTAAACCATTTTTTAAATCCTCTATAACCAATGGCTCTTCAAAATTCTCTTTTCTCTTTGACTTCATCTCCTCAGGCTTTATATACTCCCATCCAAGCTTTTGAAGTTCTTGAATGATAAAATCCTCAACCGTGCCTTTTTCTGTATAAGCCATTATATTACACCCTAGCCTCCAGACAACTCTGTATATATTTGATTCAGTTTTTCCAAAGTTTCTTCAGCAATTTTCATGAAATGATCAAGCGTTTGGACTAATGGCATTTTATCATCATAAACCTCTAATGGGTTAAAATTATCTTGAGGATATCTTGATCTAACAGCATGTGGAGTGAAAACCAAAGATAAAACAGACAAGGAGAATAAGCAAAAAATAAAATTAAGAATATAATTTACTGTTTTTCTCCTTAAACTCTCTTTTGGATTTATCCTTCTTTTGACTTCTTCTAACTCATCTCCTAACGTATCGATATTAGTTATAATATTTTGAAGCGTCTCTCTTGAAAAGGATATGTCCCATGTCTCATTTTCATCGAATAGTGTGCTTTTGTACTCATCTAAATTACTCTTAAATCTATTTATCGAACTTACTTCCTTGAGCTCTGGATATTTTTCAAGAAGTTCATTAAATTTTCTTTCCTTAAAGATTTCGAAGAAAACCTTTAATGCTTTGTGCCCGACTGTGATTTTTGCTTCAGCCTCAGTTATTATCTCGCTATATAGCCCATAAGATTTAACCATTTTTTCAATACATTGTTGTAAATCAAATATAGAGTGGGAGTAAAACTTTTTATCATATAGACATTTAGTTGCCTCTAAGTCCTTTTTTGCTATTTCTAGAAAAATTAAATGCGTTTTAATTTAATTCACCTTAATTCTAATTTTTCCAGTAAGAAGCAAATCCATCAAACCGTGCTTAATTCTCTCTAACCTTACCTTCTCCTTTTTTTCGAGTTCAAGTTTAGCATCAATAGACGAGAGAATGTTTGTAATTTTATGTTGCTCTTCGAAAGGCGGAACTGGAATCATCAGGCTGGACAGTTCTTTCAGGTAAACTCCGCCTTGTGTTGTTAGTTTGGAGTGCCCGAGAAGTTGTCGCTTGAATGAATCAGATTGAAAAGCATAATGTAAGAAACGAGGTTCTATTTTTTCAGTGTCAGGTCGAAATATTGCCACGCTTCTCTGCAAGGTAAATCTATAATCAACATCAACAATGGCGGTGTTTCCGATTGTCCCCACGATTGTTAATAAAACATCATTTTTTTGGATTTCGTATTTTGTATGTATCTTCCAATACTCCTCTTCTGTTATGTAAGTGTCTTCATTGGTCCTTACAATTTTCCCGTCGACTATGTTTTGAGCACTAAATAAGGGGATTCCATTCTCGACTCTTCTTGGAGGTGTGTGAGTTCCGTCTTTGATAAAAAGTGTTACATCGCTTGTAGTAGTGACTTGCCATGTTTTTGGTATGGTTCCTATTGGTGTTTGTTTGTATTCCTTATGCCCTATTCCACGTGTTAGAAGCGTCTGCATCAATCCCTTCTTTAAACGCTCAGTCTTCGCTATGATTTCGTTAGTTTTTTGAATAGCTTCATCAACAGTTGAAAGAATCTCAGCAATCTTTTGCTGTTCTAGGTGTGATGGGAGAGGTGCCAAGATCGTTTCTAAATCATTTCTTATGATTCCACCGATCATTCCGTGAAACCTCGTTTTGATTTGAATTTGTCCAAATTTCGAGAATAGAAAATAAAACAAAAATTCATTTATTAGTCTGTCTGTTTTGCTTCTTATTACAAAGACATGCTCATTGACAGCAACTTTTTCATACTTAAGATTCTTGACTATTGCAACCTTACCTGTAGTTGCACCATCCTTTACAAGTAGAATATCTCCTAAGTTTACCTTACCTTGCTTTAAAAAGTGATAAAGATCTTCAGGAATGAATTTCATATCATCCCATCGTATATTCCCTTCATCGTCTATGTGCTCACCACCAATGCTTGCTACATTCCCTTCATCTAACGCACCACCTTTGGCTCTTTTCCCCGCTTCGATTTCAATTAGATTATTTAACTTCGTAATACTCCAATCTTCTGTAATTTTGCCGATTGGCGTTTCTTTGAAATTAGTCTCTTTGTAAAACATCATCTCTAACTACCAATTACTTGGGTTATTTCAGAAATATATTGCTCCAACTTCTCCATAACTTTCTGTCTTTCTTTCTCTAACTCTTTTAACTCATGAAATTCCTTAGATATGTTGATCTGCTCTCCTTCTTCTAGTGGCATAACGTAGAGCGTCACGTTTAGGTTGTAATCATTATCAATGACCTCTTTTTTATCTACTACTCTAGAGAATCCAGCAATATCAACAAATTTCTCATAAGCATTTGTAATCTTCTCTATATTTTCCTTTGATAAAGAGTTTAATCTTCTTACTGAAGGATGAGTTATAAATTCATTTGAAGCATTTATGAAAAGTATCTTATTCCTTCTCTCTTGCGGCTTATTCTTATTGAAGATTATAATGGCTCCAGGTGCACCAGTATTGTAGAATAACTTATCTGGTGTAAGAATAACACATTCAACTAAATCCTTCTCGATTATCTTACTTCTAATCGCTTTTTCTGCTCCTCCCCTAAACAGACACCCATTATCCACTACTAATCCGATTCTTCCATTCTCTTTTGCAGAGGCTAGCATGTGTTGAATCCAAGCCCAATCAGCACTATTTTGAGGAGAGTAGCCAAAGGAGAACCTCTCTCTAAAATCAGATTTCTTTAATCTATCTTCACCATAGCCATCTTGATTCCATGGAATATTCGCTATAACTACATCAAACTGCTTTAATCTATTGTCCTCTCTAAACCTAGGATAATCAAGAGTATCTCCATTAGCCAAGTTTGCATTCTTAATCTCATGAAGTAATAAGTTCATTTGGCATACTGCATAAATTTCTGGATTTCTCTCTTGCCCATATAAGAACAACTTTCTTGTTTCTTCCTCTCCATATTTCTCAGCTACATGTATATGTGAAATTATTAGCATACCTCCAGAGCCACAACAAGGATCATAGACACTTTCTTCAGGTTTGGGGTTTAAGATTTCAACCATAAGCCTTATGACTTCTCTAGGAGTGTAGATTTCTCCCTCCTTTGCTTTTTGTGGTGCAAATTTCATGAGTATGTGCTCGTAAGCATCTCCAAGAACATCAGCCATGTTAGGACAAGGACTACCTAAATCATATTTGTTATAGAGTTCAACAAGTTGCCTTAAAAGCTCCCTATTTTCCTGATTTCTAGCGAATTCTAAGAAATCGACTCTATTGATGACTCCTTGTAGCTCAGTATTCAGCTTTGCTATCTCACTTATCGCTGTGGCAAGCTTCTCAGGCAGTGTTTTAACTTCTTTTGTTACTTCATCCCAAAGATATTGTTTAGGAATGTTAAAGGTATGATGGACTTCTCTCTCACTTTCTTCCTCAGCATCTTTTTCTGATAGACCTAATTCTTTTACTAGCCTCTCCTTAACTTGTAACTTCTCACTCTTCCATAAATCGTTTAGTCTTTTCAAGAAGAGCAAGACAAGAATAAACTTATAGTCAACAGCTGTTCTTATTAGATCAGCGGCTCTATCAACAAGAGAGTTTAACTCTTCACGTGTTACTTTTTTAGGGGATAATGTATGTTGAACCATTCCCTCATGAACCGATCTTATGATGAAGGTTAAGCCTAATAAGCATTCTACTTTTTGCGTTAGTGATGATCCTGACCAAAATTAAGAATTTTTGTCGGAGATGAAATTTTTCAAGCCTTAGCTTTCTCATAGGTAGCTAGGTAAACTTCTCCTGTTTCCACCACTATCGCAAATCCTACCACATCAGCCCTCGGATTCTTGAAGTTCTTCAGAAAATTCTTAACTTGAGAGCCGGCTTTCACATCCAGAAAATATGTCTTACCATCCTTCTCTGCTATGACATCATAGGGTTTCGCCGACTTTTTACCTTTATGCCAGTAGATTATCTTGAAACCTTTTTCTTTAAGAAATTTTACCACTCTAGCTTCCGAACGCTTTGTTAATTCAGGGACGGGCCCTCTTAATAATTCAGCTTTCTTCTTATCAGCAGCACTTCGACTTTTCTTCATATCATAATGGTGTAAAGGATGCTTTTTAAGGAAATAGTAATACCAGCATCGCTACTGAAGATAAGCAACTATTCGAGCAAATCTTTAGATATGAATTTCTGATTGGGCAGAATGACGTTCGCAATTAAAATGGGAGATATTTGGGATGAGATGAAAGATGATTTTCTCAGGTTATTTGATGAGATTGCCACAGGTCGTCATGAGCGTAAAGATGTTGAGTTATCTAGACATAAGAGAGGATCTCAATAAGTAATAAATTAAGACAAAAAGCGTACATAAACTTATTAGGATGATAAAGCAGATACAAGAAAGATGTCTCTAGCAACTCGCTTCGGCTTGAGGGACACCAGTGAAAAAACAGTTGAGATTAATACACTGAGTGATTTAACCTATCTTTTAGAATCACGAACAGGTCAAAAGGTAACCATTATTTCGCCTACTCAAGCCGAAGAAAATAGACTTGGTTTTGATGAAATCATAGAGGGATTACCGCCAGGTCAAGTTGTAGCACTACAGTTCAAGAGACCAAGACAGCTTCTATTGCCACAGGATGCCATAAGATTTATAATTGATACAAGACAGCTTCAACAGCTCCTTTTGGCATTTAGTCCAAATCAGGCTTTTTACATTCTGATACCTTTCCCTAAGGTGAGAGATCTGATAAGTTTTCGTCCAAGACTTCTTGATCTCGCAGTAGCAATAGACGTGTATGATTTTCCTAATAGCCGAAAGACCTCCCAGAAGACTCGTACCATTAGACTACACAAGCAAAGAACGTTGACAGGTATGCCTATAGTGGAAATTACAGATCCTTGGACATTTCAAAGAGTTGAGAAAATTAACACTCTGACAACGTTTGGCGAAAAATTGATCAAGGGAGAAGTAGGCTATAAGATAAAAGAGGGAAAGCATCCAGAAGAAAGAAAGCAACGCGTTAAAGTAAGGAGGGTTTATTACTTGCATCTAGCTAGTCCTTAAGAGAGTTATGAAGAAATTTGGAACTATGAACATGAGACCATATAGAACTTCGTTAACTAAGTTTGGGATTCTTTATTTTCTAATTATCAAGACATGTAATTCCTCAAGTTTACCTAAGAATCAGATAAAAGTCAATGGCAATTTCAAGATTGTAGACGCTAGTGTGAGTGAATAAAGGAAAGCTCTACTAACAAGAAATTAATCCAGAGGAAGGGTGACATTTTGACATACCATGCTTCGCTATCATTGAAGCTACTTTTTTCTTTTATATACTAGGCCCCCTCCCTTTCTAGCAATGGGGCATCCATTTCTTTTGTGTGATCATGTATTTTTATAAGCTGGACTCATTCATAAAGGTTAGATAAAAGGAGCTGTTAATATTTGGTAGGAAAATTTCTTAAGAGTAATATATCGCTCATCTTTCTCATAGCATTACCTAGCTCTTTGGGCACTATTAGCTTTCATCTTGTATTAAACGAGACAGCTATCTTAACAGGTATTTTAGTTATAGTTACTGCATGGTACGCTTATTCAACTTATAAATTAGCTAAACTTACTAAAGACCAAGCGTCTATGATAGAAAGGCAAGCAGAACTCATGGCTAAACAAACAGAACACATGTTAAAGGAGAGAGAACGTTTATTGCTAATTCGGACTATTGAAAGACACTCAGATGATTTGAAGGCACTCGCAAAAATATGGTTAAACGAAATACCTAGCATCGATGACCCCTCAAAAATGATGATCCATGAGCCGACTCAGCCATTTGAATCAATGGTTGGGAAGGAATATCTTTTTTCAGATATTAAAGAGCATGTACCATCTAGATTAGATTTATTTCCGACATGGGAGAATTTCAAGAGTAAGTTTTACGAATATAATAAAAAGCGTAACTCTTTATTCAAGAAGATACAAGAAGACATTGAAGCAAGGACAGAACTACCTTATGATCCGAACTTTGATCTTCATAGTATCTCTGAACATTTTATAGAAGTCGTCTATGAGGACGCGTTTCAGCTAGCTAGGGATAAAAAACAACGTTGGTTATATGAGATGCCTAAGGTAAAAGAGGTTGATAAAGGCTTCCTTTTGACTGTTGCAGCACATGGCTTAGCTTATGGGACAAGAAGCGAGTGCGAAAAGGCAGATAAAGTATTAGGTGATTTATTAAGTGGGCTAAAAGAGAGTGAATACTTGGTCTTGGCTAAAGCTCTCTTGGAAGATAAGAAGAAACTTGATGACCTTCGTAATGACCTTATCCTAAAGGTGAACGATTTTATCTCAATTCCCATATTGCCTAATACAGAGTGCAAATACATTAAGCTATCGAAGGAGATCAAATAAAAAGAGTGATGAGAGCTTGGTCCCTGCTCTCATAGGGTTGGAAGACTTAAACATTTATACGCCGAAAGCAGAGTATAAATACAAATATATAAGATTAAATTATTAGAGAAGTGATAACTTTGATACCTGAGCAATTTATACCTGGCGCTACAGCAGTAGGAATTACCTTCAAAGATGGCGTCATCTTAGGAGCAGAGAAAAGAGTTTCTTACGGAACTTACGTAGTTAGCAGGTCTGGCAGGAAGATCTTCAAGATAAGTGATAGAGTAGGGGCTGCTTGCGCAGGGATGGTAGCAGATATGCAAATCTTGGTTAGAGAGATGCAATCTCTTGTAAAGATAAGAGAGTTAGAGTTAAGAAGACCAATGCCTCCAAACTCAGTAGCAAAGCTGATGTCAGTCCTTCTCTTCGAGAGAAGGTTCTTTCCACTAATTACTCAAGTGATAATAGGTGGGGTTGATGATAAGCCATCAGTCTATGTTCTTGATCCATTGGGTTCAGTGATTCCTGATGAATATTCATGCGTAGGCTCTGGCACAGAGATAGCCATAGGCGTTGTTGAAGCAAATTACTCTCGTAACATGGATGAAAAATCGGCAAAAGAGCTGCTGATAAAATCCATAAAATCAGCCATACAGAGAGATGCAGCCAGCGGAGATGGAGTAGATATTTTAACAATAACAAAAGATAGTTCGAAAGAAGAATCAATAACTTTTTAGCACTAAATTCATCTATAAGGCATCCAGTTGTACTTTCTTATCCTAGTATCCTCGCCGAATCCACAATGAGAGCATCTTTTCTTTCTTACATGATAGGATTGCCTTCCGCACCTTCTGCACCTTATATGAGTCTTTCCTTTGCTATGTTTACCAAAAGAAGTAGTGCCCTTGACCATTTAACCTCTTTATCTTATCCACTTTAATATGAATTTATACATATCGATGAACCATATTTTTGGTAAGAAAATGGAAGATAGATCCATTGAAGTTCAATTTGGTAGAGTAAAGAAAACTTACAAAATCATCGAAGATCCTCTTCCACACATTCTCATACCCTGCTCGAAGAAGATAGTTCATGGTTGGTCTACTGGATACTTTTCTAATGCTGGTCGTAGAGAATGCTCTTCTGAAAGAATTCTTCTCAATCCCTATAACGGTTGCTCGATCGATTGCCCTATGTGCTATTCTAGAGCCCTTAGAGGCTACTTTAAACTTTGGGATGATAAAGGAATAATCACTGTATTCAAAGACTTTAACATGAAAGTTTTAGAAGAGGTAAATCAACTATACGTAGCATCATGTGGCTACCTTAGCCCTACCATCGATCCATTCCAAAAGCCTATTGAAGATAAATATCATCTATCTGAGAAGACAGCTTATGAATTCCTTAAACTCAATTTACCCATAGTCTTCATTACTAAACAAGGAGACAATTTACCAATGAAACTCTTAGATAAAATGGCAGAGCATCCTCATTCATTCTGTGAATTCACCATATTGAGCTGTGATGATGAAATTCGCAAAATCTTCTCTCCTAGAGGTGCAAAGGTTGAGCAGCAATTTGACGCTGTGAGAAAAGCTACAGATAGAGGCTTATACACTGTAGTTCGCATGGACCCTTTATTCCCTAGCATAACGGATAATGAAAATTCCATAAGAGATTTAGTCATGAGAGCAAAGCAAGAGGGCGCCGAGCATATTATATTCAGCCTTTGTGACATAGACTCAGAGCACTTGTCGAAAATTTTCAATATCATAAGAGAATTCTTTCCAGACGCTTATCCGATATGGAAGAAAATTTATGTTGAGAAGATTGGTAGAGATTACAACGCATCGATAGATTATAGGAGAAAAATCTTCAAAATATGTCGCAATGTTTGTGATGAAATAGGAGTAACTATGGCTTTATGCATGGAATTTGAAAAAATATTTAACAAGAAAATAATGTTCAAAGGACTTAACGATGAATTTATGACTAGCAAGGTCTGTGAAGGTAAGATAGTGCCCTTATATCATAGATGGAAACTTGATGAGCAATTCAAACCTATAATGAATTGTGATGGTAATTGTTTAGCCTATGCGAAAGGAAGAGGGTCATGTAACTTAACTTGTAATTTCCCAAAAATGGGCAGAGCTCAGGCTCTTAAACTTGAGGATTATAAATCGTTTAGACCTTCCCAATTAACTTTGACAGGTATATGATAGTGTTGAAGTAAAATATGCTAAGCAAAGAAACGTCTTCTTTTGGCTATTATTATACCTGTTGTTACAGATGCTATTAAGGCTAGAAGGGTAAGGCTTGTTAGAGAACCTAAATTCATTTCATTAATTGGAATCAAAATCCCACCAATTTGACTAGGTAATGAATTCCCAAAATCATTATGTAATGATTCACGGGGTCCATCTTTACTAGCCACTAAGGTTATAGGACCTATTATTGTAGGAGTAGTTGCAATCCATCCTTCTGGTAAGGTCTCCTTAATGTAGAATGTGTATTTTCCAGGCTTTACATTATTAAGGTTAAAGCAATATGAACCTTGAAGTTCGTTTTCTCCCGAATACAATGGATTAGTTTCAGGATCTGGATACTCAAACATGTTTGGATAGTAGTCTTCGGCTGGTGTCATCATATCGGCTCCTAGCAGGGTTATTTCTACATCATTAATTCCTGGTTCGCCTTCATCACGTATACCATTTCTATTGAGATCATTGAATTTCTCTCCACAAATATGGAATGAAATTTCTGCTGGTGGATATTCATCTGGCTTTTGATGTACCATCTTGTTCGCTTTAGAGAACGCTCTTATCGTTTCCACTCTTGTCCAAGAATACTGATTGAAAGAATGCCCCGTTCCAATGTCTTCATCATAAGGATCGTAACTATTATGTAATGGCCACCAGTATGGCGTCTGGATAGGCCCAGGAGACTTTGAATAATAGAGGTTCATTCTCTGATCTTCTGGAATTGTTCTAATGTCTGTTATTGGAGTGCTTGTTGAATATTCAGTAGCTCTAAAGAAGAACCATATTCTGCTATCCCCAACTAAATCGTTACATATGATAGTAATAGTCAATTTCACATACTCCTGAGGTCTAAGGACTCTCAGATCATTATCGAATTGGCTACTATCAGTATACGCATTCGATTCTATAATTTTCCATGTGTATATATCAACTGTAATGGTTGTGGAGTAAGGTGAATAGAAACCAACTCTTTTGAACCTGTAACAGTATCGGACGTTCTTGGATTATTATCAGGCGTATATATTGTCCAGTCTGCTTCCAAGTCTATGGAAACACGGCTTGGGTTCAAGTTTGCTGCAGCCAAAGTTATGTTTTGAATAGTAGAGGCTACATCATTTAAATCGCCATTAGCACTATTCTTGAAGATGATAGATACAGTATCTTTATCACCAAGAAGCAATATATTATCCTCTTCATCCGTACCATCTTCAAAATAGATTTCACTACTTGGTGCTGCGTATACAATTAGGGGTATGAATAATGGTATAGATGATATATAAATAACAATAGAAAAGCGGTAATTCTCCTCTTCAATTCAACATCTTCAAAAGATACATGAGTTTAGTATTTAAGATTTAACACTACTATTTTAAACTGTAACATATATCAGTTCAAAGCTATTGCTGCTTGTATCCCAGCAAAAGTGTCTCCCAATCCAGTGAGTATCTTTGGTTCCTCATTTAGAAAGGTAGGAATCAGGCATAAGTTATATCCATCTACACTCTTTTTAATTGATTCAACATTAGACCTTGGTAATGACTTCGTTCTATTCAAATTATCTTTTATGCTCCCAAGAGTTAATGCTGTAGCAGTTATGCATCCCATCTCTAAAGCCTCCAACTCTCTCTTTACATCATATTTAGAAATTGAAAAGGCAAAATCTACAGAATGAACACAAATTCTTTTCAATCCATAATTTTTAATTCCTTCTATAACAGCATCTATCAAATCCTTCAAATTCATAGATTCAGCCTCAAAATAGGTAAAGCATTCATCCTCATTCATTCCCCACGATTCACAGCAGTTATTATCTGAAAACTTCTTCATAGCGTATCTTACAGAATCCTCGCTACCTCTACCTAACTCAAAGTGTACCTTAGGTCTTCTAGGATTGTTAAGATATTCAATAATCTCATCAGTTTTGCTCTTATAATCTGGCAATAGTAAGTGGGCATAACCTATCATCAATACATCTGTAAAATCAGAGTCTGAGGCTCTTTCTAAGAAATCATAATCGAAAATACCCATGGATGACATCAAATCCCAAGAGAATATTTGCCTCCCATTGTTCATGATCCCTTTTCTCAAATCTCTCTTAAACTCAAAGATTAAATGGTCATACTCTGGATCATTCTCTCTTATGGCTTCCTTCGGAGATTTAATACTTCCTTTAAATGCTACCTTGAAGTTAGGCGATGCTAACATTATACTGATTGGCCTACAAGGATAAGACACTAACGGCTCAAAGCCTAATTCATATAAGGCTCTTCCCATATGGAAGCCATTCCCGCCCAAAGCTCTTCTTTTAATTTTAAAGATAGAATTTAGCTTTGAATAAAGCCAGTCTGAAATAAGCAATTCTTTTCCACCTTCTATTAACGCTTTATCTAATATGTATGATACTTCCTCTACGCTTTCAAGAACTGTTCTTTTTGGTCTCACTTTATCAGTTTTCTTTAACCATTCCAAGACTTTATCATCAACATTGATAAACGAATCCCAGTTAGAGTACAATCCAGTTGCAAAATTCTTTCGTGACATCTCCGCTCTTTTATCCTTAAAACATTTCAATCAGTCCTCAAGCTTTATACTCTCTTCGAAAGCCTTTCTTCTTAAATCTTCGAAATCTATTGATTCCCCTCCTACGACTTTCAGGCTAGGCTTGATTTCATCATCGATCTGTATTATGTTGTAACTGTTTGCAAAGAAGCCTCTCGTTCTTTCTGATGATAAAGTTCCTGCATGAACCGCTAACAGTCCTTCAAGTCTCCAAATCCAAGGTCGATGTCTATGACCACTCAAAACCAAATCAACATCAGAATAGGCAAGAGTCCTTAAAGCATCTCCTGCATCGAGAACAGTAATTATGTCTGTCCCTGTGTCTGGTACAGGTATTACATGATGATGCATGGCAACTATCTTTTTTTTGCTCTTATACTTTGAAAGAGTTCTTTGAAGCCAAACAAGTTGCCTATGACCTATCTCACCTTCATCACGATCAGGGCGTGCAGTGCTTACCGTTACTATAACTAGATCATCGAATTCTATGATTCTTTTAGGCTCGAAAAATCTTTTGAAGAGAAGGTAGCCTGTTGACTTATAGTCATGATTCCCGCTACAATAAACCTTAATCTCACAATCAAATCTGTCAAGATTTCTTCTTGCATCTTCATATTCTGAGATAATTCCGTTTTCTGTAAGGTCTCCTGTTACGATTAAAACATCTGGCTTTATGCTGTTTATCTCTTCAACAGCTTTATCGAATTTAGATTTCTGAAACTGTGGGCCACAATGTATATCAGAAATTTGGACTAAACGCATCCTCAATCATAAAACATTAAGAAATGAGCCTTAATACCTTTTATCTTAAATTAGTGCGGGGGGTGGGATTTCGGCATTAATTTACTAGTAAATTTAGTATTTGATGCTAAGGTACAATAGGACAACAAGCGCCACAAGTGTAAATAGGTCAGGTAGTAAAGCGAAGGGGCCCAGACCGAATAGTCTAAAGCCGAAAGCCCATATTACTATGGGGCTGGAGACGAGAGCGTATAGAAGGAGAGTTGCTGAAAATATCAGCAGTCCGATTGTGAACTCTGATCGCGTTTTTCTGTATATGTCAGCATATACGAGTAATAGGAAGATTAAGAGGATTATGTTGATTGTTGAAACGACTGTTTTTGCCATATAGAAAAACTCTATATCTCCAGGAATGTCATATGGAGGGGAAGGTTGCCATGGGAAGTGTGGATGCCAAAATGTTGACGTTGCCCATGTGGCTGCCAATATGGTTACCACTACCAGAATTGGTAGAAGTATCAGCAGTAGCCAAGTTCTTGGATTTTTGTTCATGTGATTTTCCATCCGCTTTACCTCCTTTTTTACTTTTTCCAAATTTTTTCCACAATCTCCTCGAACAAGGCATAATTTTCCTCCATTACTGGAGACAGAAAATACGTCATACCATACCTCTCTCCTGCACAAGTTATTATTCCATTTTTCTGGAGTACTGTCAGGTGATGCCTTATTGTTCTGTAGTCCGTTTTAAGAAGACTTGTCAGTTGATTTGCGTTTTGGGGAGCCTCCTTTAAGGCCCTAATTATTTTAGCACGAGTTGGGCCTCCTCTCGTACCTACGATTAGCCATCCGAGCAGGTACTTCAAGGGGCGCGCACTAGCAGACATCTGTACAGCTCCTGACTTGGCTAAACTTATTTAGACTTGGTAATAAAAATATGTCTTCCTTAACCGTGCAAAAATTATTTGGAATGGTTGGTGGAGGTAAGGAATTGGGTCTAATTCTGAAAAATCCTTTTTAATGATTTTATCTTTTAATTAAGAAGGAGGTGTTGAACATAGACAAAAGGAAAGCCTTAATCCTATTATCTCTGGTAGCCGTAGCAGCGATTACGAGTGGCATCGTACTAAACGCATATACACTTGCTAACGCATCTCCGGTTGCTAACGGAGAAAAGAGCTGGAATGGTTTTGCAGGGTGGATCGATGGGAGAATGATGGCGGGAATATACGGATGGTCACATGGACGGGTACATGGATGCTACGGATTTGTTGAAGTTAGCGAAGAGTTTAAAGAGAATGTAATCAATATAGCCAAAAGCGACCAAGACGTGCAGAATCTACTTAATGATGGTTACAATATCACAGGAGTGAGACCGATCATCAAAACTATAGTTGAAGGAGATGGCAATGTTGTGACAAAAGCAACAAGCGCGATCGTAATGCTAGAAAAAGATACAGCAAGCCACGCATCTGTATGGGTGGATCTGGAAGAGGGAAAAGTGACGGAAATAGTGATCTTAACGGGAACAGTGATCGAAAAACCCTGAACGCATAAAGAACTTAGCCAAAACCTTAACGCATACGATTCTAGATAACGAGAACTCCCTTTTTCTTGGGTAAAATTTAAAGTGTATTGGGAAAGAGTACAAATGCTCTTTTATTTATTCTTTGCTTCTTATTTGCTTTTGTTTATGGATGTGAATTTTTATACAATTAGAGATAAATTCGGGCCTAATTCTGAAAAATCCTTTAATAATTTTATCTTCTCCTCAAGAAGGAGGGGGTCGAACATAGACAAAAGGTCTACCCAGCCTGATTTTCGAAGTGAAGAAGATGAAGTTAAGGAGTCAGAGAAAGATGGGCGAAGTTTCGAATATAAGATTGTTAAAAGGCGTAGCTACCTGCCTTTTGGTGATTCTAGTATTTTGGCAAGCGTCCTTGCCAACCTCAGCTGTGGAGCAAGGGTATGTTCACGGCATAGCCGTAGATGAGGAGGGTGTGGAGCTGAGAAACGTTTCGGTGCGGGTGTACACTTCAGGCGGGGCGCTTGTTGCCACTACCTCAACGGGTTCAGATGGATTCTTCGGGGTATACTTGGAATACGGAACGTACGACATCGACCTTATAAAATCGGGATATGCTAAAAAGAGCATTGCTATAGCGGTACAGAGTAACGACTTAGACATACAAGACATAGTCCTAAACAGAGCCCTTAAGCTGTCCGCCTTGACCCTAAGTATGACAGCCAGTCAAGGAGATACAATCAGCATTCCATTTACTGTGGGTAACATTGGTGAAGAAGCCGAAGTCGTGGAATTCGAAATATCCGAACCTGAAGACTGGTCTGGAAGAATTTTATATCAGAACCTCAAAACTACAAAAGTATACATATCACCAGGACAAAGTCTAATGCTCCAACTAGATGTCACAGTTCCTGTAAACGTAGATTGTGATGATTACGATGTTTCACTGACCGCCATTGGAACAACCGAATCATCCCTGACTTTCACTGTACTAGTCCTACCGTTGAGTGATTCCGTAATATTCTGCCAATTTCCAGGGAAGTCGGTTGCGCCTGGTGATACTGTTCAATTCCAGTTAAAGTTGAAGAATCCCCTCGGAGCTGAAATGCGGTTTAAGATATCACTTGATTCCATCCCAGCCAACTGGACGGCTTCCGTGAAAAGCGCCAGTGGTGAATATGTGACAGCAGTAATTCTTGACAGTAACGAGTTTGTAGATCTAGTAGTTGAAGTTAAATCGCCAAGCACAGCAGAACCTGGGAAAGAATACGGAATATCAGTCAATGTTGAATCCAGTGATGGAAATATAATGAGCTCTCTACCCTTAAATATAGTTTTAAATGAGATCGAGAAGGATGTTAAGATTACAACGAAGTTTCCGGAGGTAACGGTTGAAGCGGGAGAACTCGTGCAATATCCAATCACAATAGCGAACTTAGGCGGGACTGACACGCTTTTGCTGTTATCTGCTGAGCCTCCAGCTGAGTGGAAGACAGCTTTCAAATCAGGAACGTTGGAAGTGTCGAGGCTTTATCTTGAAGCTGGAAAATCTGAGAATCTGGTTATTGAGGCAACCCCTCCAAGCACAGCTAATATCGGCACCTACGAAATACTCGTCCAAGTCGGATCCGAAGATGGTGTCATCTACGCGATGATGAAGCTAAAGGCCACAATCGTGGGCTCTTACGCTTTGAGCCTGAAGCCGTCAACCCTTCTAACTAGCATCACTACCGGAGGATCCGTCACTTTCACTGCAAGTATCACAAATACAGGGAGCACATCAATCACAGGCGTCAGGCTCGGCATCGAGGCTCCGGAAGAATGGGAGTCGTCAATCACCCCCACAATAATAGAGAAGCTTGAACCCCTGGAATCCTTCACGTTTACTTTGGTGGTAAAAGCGCCAGAAGACACGGTCGCAGGAGACTACCTGATCACATTGAAGGGTCTAAGCGACCAGGTTACGTCTGATAGTGTTCAAGTGAGGGTTACCGCTACAACCCCAACTTCTTGGGGACTGATAGGGGTCGGAATAGCCGTTGTTGTTGTTATCGCTCTCGTATTAGTATTTATGAAGCTTAAAAGAAGGTGAAGCAAAATGTCTCAACTTATGATACAAACCCACGAACTGACAAAACATTACGGAGACATAAAAGCCGTTGACCATCTAAATCTAACAGTCGCTGAAGGGGAAATATTCGGTTTCCTAGGTCCAAACGGTGCTGGTAAAACTACGACGCTTCTCATGTTGATGGGGCTCACCGTACCAACCTCAGGGACGGCTACGGTAGGAGGCTACGATATCATTAAAGATTCGAGGAATGTAAGAAGGATTGCTGGATTGTTGCCTGAAGGTGCTGGTTATTATGAAGACTTAACCGCAAAGCAAAATCTCAAATACATAGGTCAGTTGAATGATATACCTAGAATCGAAGCGGAGAAGAGGATATCGGAGCTCCTCGAGACTGTAGGCTTGGCAAAGTGGGCCGATACAAAGGTGGAGAAGTTTTCTAGGGGTATGAAACAGCGTCTAGGGATAGCGCAGGTTCTGATCAAAAGACCCAAAGTTGCCTTCTTCGACGAGCCAACCATTGGGCTGGATCCTCAAGGGACGAAGGAGATTAGAGATATGTTAATCAAATTGAATAAGGAGCATGGTTTGACGGTCTTCTTATCTTCACATATGTTATATGAGGTTCAGCAAACATGTCGGAGAGTAGGCATCATACGCGGAGGGAAACTTATAGCTGCAGACACCATTGAGAACCTATCCAATAAACTAGCGAAGGAAAAGATAACCATCGAGTTCGAACTGTCAAAAATAAGCCCCGACCTAATTCGAGAGATTAAAGCTATTGATGGCGTAACCTCTGTTGACCAAGAGAATCATAAGCTTTATGTCCAAATGGAACGCGACAGGTCTATGGAGGTCTCACAGACTATCACAAAACATGGAACAATGATTCTGCTAATGAAACCAAAAGAGTACAGCCTAGAGGAGATATTCCTAAAATACTATGAGGAGGCTTAGAGATGGCAGGCACATTGACCGTTTGCCGTAAAGAGATTGCAGACCACGTGGGCAGCAGACGCTACATCTTGCTATTTGCCTTGATACTACTTTTGTCTACCATGTCAGCGTATCAAGGCGTCGAGTACATAAGAAATAATCCAAATGCGGGCTTCATGGCCATCTTCTCTGGTGCCCAAGCAAGCTTCTCTTTCGCATATTTAATGGTCTTCTTTGGGCCCATCATCGGCTTAGCCTTAGGATTCGACGCCATAAACAAGGAGAGAACAAGTGGTAGCCTCTCTGTACTTCTAGCCCAACCAATATACAGAGACTCTGTTATTAACGGTAAGTTCCTCGGAGGAATCGCAGCTCTCTCACTCTTAACAGTGAGTACAATCGCTATCATATGTGGTGCAGCAGTGCCCCTTCTCGGTTTTGGTCCGACGCTAGATGATATTTCGAGGATAACCTTGTTTACGTTGCTAACGGTGCTTTACCTAGCCTTCTGGCTTGGCTTGGGCATCCTATACTCAACCGTAACCAAGAAAACATCGACGTCAATGCTCATGTCTGTGGCTACATGGCTATTTTGTGCTGTCGTGATCACCATCATAGCAATGCTGGTGGCCAACATGGTTGCACCTATTCACATGCCTACGGGAGGAAATGCAACAAACCCCTTCCAATCGCCAGAGTACAGGGAACTCCTGCAAAAATCTTCTACAATACAAACATACATTCAGAGAATCTCACCAGCATACCTCTACAGCGAAGCTGCCTCATCCATCCTCGGCGTAGCTACATCAACATTCGGGTTCACTAGACTTGGGGGAGGAACACCATTCCAACTTCCAGAGCTGAGCCAAGGCCTTATAACAAGCTGGCCCCAAATCACAGCCTTAGCCGTCCTCTTGATCATTTGCTTTGTTACATCCTATATGTTGTTCTTGCGCCAAGAAATTAGGCCCGGAGGCTGACGCAAACGGTAACAAACGTCAACGGTTCAGAGTTATATGATAAGTGATAAACATGAGAAAAGCTTCCGACTTGTTTGAGCCAAAAAGAGCGCAATTAGTGAGGACGAAGGAACTTGTGTGAAAAAGCTGGAAACTCGACAGTAATGCGTTTCTCAACCATTCTCACATTAGTAATTATTGTGGCTAGCCTATTCACGGGAGGACTGCTAGGCTATTCAATAGGCTACTCGACTATTTCAGGAAGAATCAATGACTTGGAAAATCAACTTTCAACCCTCCAAGAACGAATCTCGAATTTGCAACCCACCACTCAAAATATCACTTACGTCTTGGGAGAAAATGTTTCACTTTCCCAGTTATACGAGCAAGTTAAAGAATCAGTCGTCGTAATCCGAGGGATAGTAGTGCAATACGATATCTTCCATCATCCGTACTACACACAAGTCCAAGGATCGGGGTTCGTCTATAATTTCACAGGACAAATGGTAATCATAACAAACTACCACGTAGTCCATAACGCAATCAGCATCGCCGTAACCTTCATAAATGGAAACGGATATGCAGCATCGGTTCTAGGCTCAGACCCATACGCAGATCTAGCAGTGCTTTCAACAGACGCCCCACAGAGCGAATACAAGCCGCTCAAGATTGTCAGCTCATCAACCTTAAAAGTAGGTGATCCAGTTATAGCTGTGGGAAACCCCTATGGACTAGCTGGGTCAATGACTATAGGCATAGTAAGTGCGCTAGGCAGAACAATAACTGAAGAGCTCACAGGCGAATACCCAATAGCTAACGTCATCCAAACAACAACTCCCCTAAATCCAGGCAACTCTGGAGGGCCTCTCTTGAACTATCAAGGTCAAGTTGTTGGCATAACCACAGCTATCATAAGTGACTCCCAAGGAATGGGCTTCGCGATTCCCTCGAATACGATACTGCGAGAAATCGAATCTTTAGTCACAGAGGGCTCGTATAATCAGCATCCTTGGATAGGCGCAACGGGCATTGACATGACTTATGAAATCGCGAAAGCGACGAGCGTAAACGTAACCTACGGATGGCTAATCACCCAAGTAGTAAGTGGAGGACCAGCAGACAATGCAGGCCTACGAGGTGGAACACAACAAGCCCTAATCGCTGGAGAGTGGATAACAATCGGCGGCGACATCGTAATAGCAATCAATCGAACAAGAATCACTAACATGGATGATCTTTCAACTTACCTAGAAGAGTACACTTTACCGGGACAAACAATCAACGTGACAATAGTGAGAAACAACCAAGCAATTACTTACGTGATTGAGCTAGGAACACGACCTCCACCAAGCGAGTAGACAAGGATGATTAGAATTGCGCTACCAAAAACCAAGACTTTGAACGACGCGGTAGTGGAACTGACAAAAAAGAAGTAGAGCAACACTCCTTATGAAGATTTTAATTGTAGGATTTGGAACAGTAGGTAAGGCACAGAAACAATTAGCAGAAGTGTTAGGGCATGGTGTTTTTGTTTATGACCCACCCAAATTTCCAAACATAACACTAAAAAGAGATGCGCAAATAATATTCGTTTGTGTTCCAGATTCCGAAGTTGAAAACATGATCAAAGAATTACAAAGAAAGTAAGAGGCATTTATACAATAAAAAGCACAGTTCCAGTTGGAGAAACTCAAAGACTTTCTAAGAAATGTTTTGGGCGATCGTTCAATTCATAGATTTTATATTGAATCATAAGTTGCATTTATTTCTTGTCTTTTTTATCTACGTGTTAATGAAGAGATCGCTAAAGTGACAAGAACCTTTACAAAGGTACTCATGGAAAGAAGATTTGCCAGAATTATTGAAGCTAAGCCAGAGGCTGTAAAAGGCGAAGAAGAACCGCGCCTAAAATCGCCAAAAAATATGAAAAAGAAAACCCAAAGCAACCAGACATCCGTGCGCGTGTGAGTTCAGCCGAGGAGGAACCCCATGAGAGAAGCACAGGGCCGAAGCAAAGAATATAAGCTTCTCTTTATTACACATTTTTCTGAGGCCAAACAAAATGAGCATATGGAAACTTCGACTCTCAATTCTAGGAACATTAGCCGTAATCATTGGCCTCTCAACACTCTTCATCACTGTTATCCTCTCATTGTTAGGTGCTGATTTGCTTGCAATTGGTATATTTGTTGTGTTGTTTAATATTGCCCAGTGGTTGTTAGCGCCTTACCTCATTGATGCTATGTACAGAGTCAAAGAAGCCACTTCATCTGAACACCCTGAACTTCACAGCATGGTGGAAAGGCTGAGTCAAAAAAGCGGCATCCAAAAACCAAGAGTCATGATAGCCAACATCCCAGTGCCCAACGCTTTCGCTTACAGTTCACCAATCGCTGGTTCAAGAGTTGCTGTTACGTCTGAACTGTTGAAGACTCTAGACGATGAAGAAGTTGAAGCCGTTTTAGGTCACGAATTAGGACACTTAAAGCACAGAGATGTTCAAATAATGATGTTCGTTTCCATATTACCAGCACTGTTCTATTACATAGGGTACTCTATGATGCTATCGTCTATGTTTGGACGAAGCGACCGTAGTAACGGCAGCGGAGCTGCACTCATAGGTGTTGCAAGCCTTGTCATATATTCAGTTCTAACCATGTTCACGTTGCACCTGAGCCGATTGCGAGAATATTTCGCTGATCGCCACAGCGCCAGCGTAGTCGATGAAGGGCCGCGTAAGCTGTCTGAAGCTTTGGCGAAAATCCAGTACGCAACAGGCAGAATGAAACGCGTGAACAAGCAAGCAGGCAGTTTAAGCTCGTTTAAGGCTTTGTTCATATCAGATCCAGACAGAGCGGAAACAGACGCTATATTAATAGCCCAGGCAAGAGGCTACACGACTGATCGAAGTTTAGTTGAGGAAGTCCTTAGGAAACAAGTAACCCCCGCTGACAGACTACTAGAGCTATTTTCCACACATCCAAACATAGTCAAGCGTTTAAAGGCTCTGCAAGAAATTATTTATTGATTTAGTGGGTGGAACGAGATTGAGTGAAGTAACGCCTGTAGGGAGTAAGATTGAGTCATCCGTGGAGGCTGAAGTTGCGAGCGTCATAACTAAGAGGTTTGATGGGATAAAAAATAGGGATGAAACTACTGTCAGGGCGATCTTTGACGAGCGCTACAACAAATTCGACGACTGGCCGCCCTTTATGCGACAGGAGGCTGAGGAAGCCCTGAAAAACGAGTTTGGGGCTTTCAAGGTTCTCTCCAATTATAGTTATGAGCTCAAAGATTTCAAGGTGAACGCCTTTGGAGATATCGCTATTGCAGCTTTCCATTTACACTATCAAGGCGAGATTAGAAATAGACGCTTTGACATAAATTCGCGTGTCACCTCTGTTTTAAGGAGACAAGATTCTGGGTGGAAGATAGTTCACGAACATTTCTCGCGGTTCCCAGAAGGAAGCCTCTCAGGAGGACCAAGTGAGACGGTGCAATCGACGCCACCCCCACCGACTCCATCATATCCACCAGCAAAGAATATGACTAGAAAGTTTACCATTTTAGCATTCATAAGTGCTGTTCTTAGTCTATTTATTGTACCTGAGGTATTTGGTCCAGTGGCAATAATTTTTGGAGCCTACGCATGGAGAAAGGAACAAGGAAACAGTAGATTCACCGTCTTGATTCTTGGAATTATATGTATGCTTGTGGGACTCTATTTTACAGCCATTTTCGCGTTGATAGATATCTTTCCATCGTAGTCTCCTCGTGCATTCTCCTCTCAGACATCATTCGACCTTATCATTAAGGAATTCGAATTGAAAGAGCTGTAGTGCACCGGTTATTTTCTCTTCTTCATTTGCTTCCTTTTATAGCGTGCAAAATATTTTATATGCAACATTTGTTTTAAGATGGTTTTAATGTCTAAAGTTGAACTTAAGTCAGAGCTCACGCTTTTTGATGTGGCGAATCTTGTCGTTGGAGCAATAATAGGAGCTGACATCTATGTGGCGTCAGCGTTCGGAGCAGGTCTTCTAGGGCCTTTCTCGCTGGTGGTGTGGGTCGTAGCCGGAATCATAGCCATTGT